>Ga0209136_1002167_pt1 | contig 12175 bp, 6 predicted proteins | sample SaaInl0LU_22_DNA_FD_184640 | JGI IMG/M metagenome (GOLD analysis project Ga0209136, IMG submission 184640) | Marine microbial communities from expanding oxygen minimum zones in the Saanich Inlet - ESP_90LU_22_DNA (SPAdes) (version 2) | ecosystem: Environmental > Aquatic > Marine > Intertidal zone... | reverse complement strand
GATTTATCAAAAGATTGGCAGGTTTTATTTCCTTTAAATTCAGGAGTTTCAAAGAAGGAAATTTTCAATGACTTGATATCATGGACTGATGTTAAAGACGAAGCCATTCAACATTTTTCTGGAACAGCCACTTATCAAAAAGAATTTATATTATCTGATGAGATGCTTCAATCCAACAAAAGTTTGACTTTGGATTTAGGAAGTGTATCCGTTATTGCCGAGGTTATGGTTAATGGTAAAAATGCTAGAGTATTGTGGAAAGCACCTTTTAGAATACCTATTGATGATTTTGTGCAAAAAGGTAAAAACACATTAGAAATTAAAGTAACCAACTTATGGCCAAATCGATTGATTGGAGATGAACAATTAGAATTAGATTATTCAAGGAAAGGCAAACGAGCAAAATCACTTCCAGATTGGTTAGTATATAATACAAATCGTCAATCAAAAAGAACAACATTTGCAAGTTGGAATCATTATCAAAAAAATGATAAACTAAAGACATCTGGTTTATTAGGTCCAGTTGAAATAAATGTTTCAATAAAAAAACAATTACAAAACTAAATTTTATTCAATGAAAAAAGTCATAGTATTATTATTACTGTTTAAGGGTGTTTTTTTAGTAGGTCAGTCTTTAGAACATCCTGTTATTTGGACTACTACGGCTGAAAAATCAGCAATTTTAGAAAAAATACAGAAATACAGTTGGGCAAGTACTATCGTATCTCAAGTAAAAGAATTAGTAGATTCTAAAGTAAATACACATGTTACAAGTCCAGTTACTTTTTTGAATACTATTGCTGCACTAGCTACAGACGATAACATTTCAGAAGCTAATGCAGGTACAGCTATTAAAGCACATGCTTTTACTTTAAATTACGCCTCTTATGCAGCTTTGATATATTACATCTCTGGAGAAGAAAAATATGCACAATTTGCTGCAGATGTTCTGTGGTATTATATAGAGCAGTTGGCTCCAAGAACTCCTGATAAAACAGCAATGAGTGGTAATTATTTTGCAGACCCTCGAACTGGATATTTACAATTTGCCATAGCTTATGATTTTATGGTAAATTATCTAAAGAAGCCAGAAACTAGAGTGTATCAAAAAAGTTCGGGTAACAAAATTCCTTTCGATAATGTAAAAGCACAAAAAGCAGTACACAATATAGCAGTAAATGCATTAGGAGAATTTACGGGAGTAGATACAAGATATGGAAGAGTAGTAAGTAACCACCCTATTTTAACCGCTCCTGGTTCTTTATTTACCATTCTTTGTATAGAAGATGATGTTGAGAGAGAGAGATTGTTTGAGATTTTTTGGAAAACAGGCACAAAACGTCAAAATTCGTTTACGAAAACCATATTACCAATTTTTGGAGAGGAAGGTATTTGGCCAGAGCCTATTAGTTATAGTTTTATGCCAAATGTAACTATGGTGCTTAATATTGTTGATCGATTGAAGCCAGAATTAAATGTGATGGGCGATTATTTGAAAATATTGGATGGAAACTTTCTATTTGATAATTTAAGACACCCAAATAGAACTTTTGTGCGTTTTGGTGATTCTAAGAGAAAAGTTGATCAAACAAGAAAAATTTACAGATATACGCATAATTTGGCATCTAGAAGAGGTCTAACAGATTATGTTAAAAAAGCTGAAATAGCACTAAGGCAGGGGTATGAAGCTATTGGAGGTAATAATCCAACGATAAAAATAACTACGTATGAAAATGTAAATGCATTTGAGCGATTATTTTGGGGTACAGATATCGCAACTACCTCAGAAGGAGAAATTGATTTTGAAAAACCAACAGTAATAATCAAGCATGCAGGAGTTGCATTACAACGTAATTATGTAGAACAAAATAATGAAGATTATGGGTTATGTGGAATTATTGGTGGTGCACACTATGTGCATTCTCATGCTACTGGAATTACCATGGAACTCTATGGAGCAAATTATATTATGGCTCCAGGAGCAGGTTTGCCGCCAACAGTTGCAGAAAGAAAGTTACTAGAACATACAAATTATTTTTGGCGACATGCAGGTAATAATACCATGATTGTAAATGGAACGACACATGGTATACAACCTGGTTCGTGGAATTCGAATTCCTACTTATGGATGAATACTACAGTTAATGTAGCGGCAGAACCAAAACATTTGGAAGATCCTATAACTCCAAAGTTTAGTTTTGCGACTCAGTTTTTAGATGATACTGTAAACAATGACCAACAAAAAAGAACCTTAAGTACTATTAGAACTAGCGAAACTACAGGGTATTATTTTGATATGTTTCGATCAAAATCTTTAGGAGAAAATAATTTTCACGATTATATTTATCATAATATCGGTGATGTAACAAATTTGATGTCGATTGATGGAAGAGAATTAGCTGTTTCTCCAACCGACAGGTACCAAAATGATATTGGTGATCTACAAAAATCACCAGGTTGGCGTTTTTTCGAAAATACAAACGTTACGGAACCGACAAATGCAGCGGTTCATGTGCGTTTTGAATTAGATGAAACAAAAACCTACATGAATATGTTTGCTCCTGCAGGAGAAACCAGAGAATACACGAAAGCTATAGGTCCATCTACACGAGAAGCAAGAGGAAGTTATTTAAAAAAGAAAACACAAGTGTTAGCCATAAGACAACAAGGCGAAGCGTGGGAGAAACCTTATGTACATGTTTTTGAACCTTCTAAATCGATAAATACAAGTGTAAAATTTGTTGAACACATCTACAACCAAAATACTATAGCTGGGGCTAAAGTTGTTTCGGAAGTTAATGGTGTAAAGATTACAGATTATATATTTTCGAATAGTACTAGTATTAACGTGCGTTATTTTAATATTGATTTTACAGGAGAGTTTGGAATAGTAAGAACAGAATTGAAAGATGGTAAGACGAAAGTTTCTTTATATATTGGAAAAGGAAGTTCGTTAAAATTTCTAGACGAAACGATAACAGCAGATAATGAAGGAAAAGCATTTAAAGAATACACTTTAAATTTTGAGTATTTTTCTAGTATAGCTTCAAATAACTTTAATATTAAGACGGTTAGCGAAAAATGTGCCGGAGCTAATAATGGGGAAATTGAGATTATTGCTTTAGAAAAGTTCAATTACGAAATTACAGTAAACGATAATAAATATGAGTTTACTACAGGTACTACTATTAAAAATTTGAGTCCAGGGACTTATAGTTTTTGTATCGGAATAAAGGATAGCGAATTTCAACAGTGCTTTGAAGCAACTATTTTAGAAGCAGTTTCTCTTGCGGGTAAAATAGCCGTAGAAAAAGGTAAAGTTAATATTGAAATAGCAAAAGGACAAGCTCCTTTTACCGTTATTAAAAATGGAGAACAGGTACTAGAAACTCAGGCAACCAACTTTATAATAGATGCTCTAGATGGTGATGAGATTGAAGTGAAAACAGCTATTGATTGTCAAGGCGCTATGTTGTCAAAAATAGATTTCTTGTCTGATGTTAAAATCCATCCAAACCCTGCTTTAAGTTCATTTACCATATCATCTAATCATGCAGATTGGAAAATAATTCATATATACAATACCTTAGGCGTAAAAGTATATTCAAATAATAGTGGTCAAAATGAGTTAATTGTAACAACCAAAGAATTAGGTATTACAAAAGGAGTATATTTTGTAATAGTTCAAGACCTAAAAGGGAAAAAAATTTCACAAAAACTTATCATAAAATAAATTTGTAAATGCATACCTAAAAAATGTTTAGGTATGCATTTATTATAACTAAGATCCGTATGACAATTTCTAAAAAAGTATATATAATTATAAATTGCTTTTTCTTAATTACAATAGGATGCAAATCCATTACTAAAATTTCACAAAATGTTACTCTAAAAGCACAAAAGGCAGACTATTTTGCTGACAATGGTTTTGGTAATGCAGTAGCAATAGTACAACATCCTTCTGGAGTATTCCATAATGGAATAACTTATGTTTGTTACCAAGGGCCTTTAGAAGATCCTTATGTAGCTTCTTACAACCATACAACAAAAGAATGGAAAGGTCCTTTTAAAGCGGGTATTAGTCAAATGGGTAAAGATCCTAATCGAAAGAAAAAGATAGACAATCATGGAAAACCAGCGTTGCTTATCGATGATGAAGGATACATTCATATTGCGTTTGGAGGTCATGGAGGAACACATGAAGATGGTGAAAATCCGTTAGGAAATCATCATTATGGTAAAAATTTACATGCTGTTTCTAAAAAACCTTTAGACATTTCTTCATGGGAAACACTAGATAATATTTCATTATTTGGAACGTATAGCCAGTTTGTGAAAATGGATAATGGAGATATTTATTTATTTTATCGTCATGGAGCACATAGAAGTGATTGGGTATATCAAAAATCGGTTGATAATGGGGTGTCTTTTAACAAACCAGTTTCATTTTTAAAACACAAAAGAAGAACAGAGATTGAAGCAGAAGATTCTTGGTACCCTTGGGTGAGTAAAGGTAATGGAGACGATATTATTGTGGCATTCGACTACCATATTTGTAGAGATAACAAAAATGCTCAAGATGCTAGAGGACATATTCCAGAAAGGCACAATGTGTATTATATGGTTTTTGATACAAAAACTGGAGATTGGAAAAATGTTAAGGATGAACGATTAAAAATGCCTTTAACCAAAGAAATGGCTGATGAAAAAACATTGATTACTAGTACAGATTTAGATTGGACGTTTCAAGGGGTAACAGATGTCGATCCAAAAGGTAATCCACAAGTTATAATGCTGGTTGGTCCAGATATCGGTGAAAAAAGAAGTGGTCCAAAACGTTTACAACATTTTAGATGGAATGGTCAAGCATGGATAAAAAGTAAGAATTCTGATTTACCTAGAGGGAATGGAGATTTAGAGGTAAAATCTGCAAAAGAAGTGAGTATCTATTTAGAGAGTGATACAAATGGCGATGTTGGAGAAATAAGTCGATGGGATAGTTTTAATGGAGGTGAATCTTTTAATAAAAGAACTGTTTTTTTACGACGAAAGAACTCCTCATTTGTTATTTCCTCACTGATTGATAACCCACATCCAGATGCTAGGATTATTGTTGGAGAAAAAGAGGAGGGCTCAGATTATAGAAAAATGTATCTTTTAGGGGATAGTGGACCAATCAAACGAAACAAAAATAAGACGATATTTGAAAAACCAACAATAAATAAATTTAATAATTAATTAACCTAAAATGAAAATGATTAAAAAATTAGCAATAGCACTTTTTGTTACGAGTACATTAGTTTCTTGTAGCAAAGCAGTTAAGAAAGACAATAAAAGCTTGTTAGAGAAAGTACAAAATCAACCAAATATTGTGTTCATTTTATCCGATGATCAATCTTGGACAGATTATAGCTTTATGGGAGATGAAAACATAGAAACACCTCGCATAGATCAGTTTGCTAAAGAGAGTGCAACCTTTACACAATCTTATGTTCCAACACCTTTGTGTTCTCCTTCTTTAGCAACGATTATTACAGGATTATACCCTAAAGATCATGGAATCTTAGGAAATGATAAGGTATACGAACGAAAAGGAAATCGTAATGAAAATAGAGCAAAAGCGTACAAGCCTGTTATTGAAGCTTTTGAAAAGCAAACAACGCTTCCAGATATCTTAAAAGAAAAAGGATACTTGTCTTTTCAAACAGGAAAATGGTGGCATGGAAATCATAAAGTAGGTGGTTTCGATTATGGGATGACGCATGGCGATCCTAAACGTGGAGGTCGTCATGGAGATTATGGTTTAAAAATAGGAAGAATAGGCTTAGATACTATAAATAGCTACGTAAACTTAGCTTTAAAAGAAAAAAAACCATTCTTTTTATGGTACGCTCCCTTTTTACCGCATAGGCCTCACAACCCACCTGCACGTTTATTTGAAAAGTATAAAAAGAAAACAGATTCTGAACACTTAGCTAAATATTGGGCAATGATAGAATGGTTTGACGAAACTTGTGGGCAACTATTCGATTTAATTGATGATAAAGGCTTAACTGAAAACACCCTTTTTGTATATGTTTGCGACAATGGTTGGAGACAAAACCCTAACAAAAGTGGTTATATGTCAGATTCTAAACGAGCACCTTACGATATGGGAATTCGTACACCAATTATGTACAAATGGGCAGGTAAGATAAAACCAGCAATGAACAATACCACTATAACAAGTAGTATAGATATGGTGCCTACAGTATTGGATATTTTAGAGATAGAAAAACCTAAAAACTTGCCAGGTGTTAGTGTTTTAGATACAAAAGCATTAGAAGCTCGTAAAGGAATTTTTGGAGAAGTATACGCGCACGATTTTGATACTATCGAAAATAGCATGTACTATAATATGGCTATTTTTCCTCCATATAAAATTATCGTACCAGATCCTATAAGAAAGAAAAATGAAGTAGTAAAATTATTTAATATCGAAGAAGATCCTTTCGAAAAGAGTAATATTGCATTAGAAAATCCTGAAATTGTAAAAGATTTAAAAGATAAAATTGCCAATTTTAGAGCAAAATAAAAATACGAATGAGTAGAATATATTTGATAACAGTATTGTCAATTGTTTTTGTGTCTTGTAACAATAGTCAGAAAAAAACAGTTCAAAAAGAGATAAAAAAACCTAACGTTTTATTTATAGCCGTAGATGACTTAAATAATATGATTGGGCCAATTGATAATTTTTCAAATGTAAAAACTCCAAATTTTAATAGGTTAGCTAACATGGGGGTTACATTTACTAACGCCCATGTACAAGCACCACTTTGTGGCCCATCTAGGGCTTCTATAATGACTGGTTTGCGTCCTTCTACTACTGGTATTTATGGAATGACACCAGATAATCTTATTCGTCGACCAGATAATCCTGCCACAAAAGATATTACGTTTTTACCAGAATATTTTAAAAATAATGGTTACCATACCATGGGTATTGGTAAGCTATTTCATGTTCATGCAACTGATAATGTATTTCATGAATCTGGAGGACGCGTAAGAGGTTTTGGTCCTTATCCTAAAAAACGTTTTGTTTGGGATGGTAGAGGTAAAGGAGTTAAGGGCATTCATGGAAAAACAAATACAGACTGGGGAGCTTTTCCAGAAAACGATACTTTAATGCCAGATCATCAATCTGTAAATTGGGTTAAAGAACGTTTACAGAAAAGTTATGAAAAGCCTTTTTTTTTGGGCTTAGGATTTTTACGTGTTCATGTGCCTTTGTATGTGCCTCAAAAATGGTTTGATTTGTATCCTTTGGATAAAATTGAAACACCACCTTATAAAGTAGATGATTTAGAAGATATTCCAAAAGTAGGTATGCAAATTAACGACTTACCAATGATGCCCTCTACAGAATGGGCTAAAGAAACTGGTGAATGGAAAAAAATTGTACAAGCCTATTTAGCTTGTATTAGTTATATAGATTACGAACTAGGAAGAGTGCTAGACGCTCTTGAAGATAGTGAGCATGCAGATAACACCGTTATTGTTTTATGGTCTGATCATGGCTATCGCTTAGGTGAAAAAGGAACCTTTGCAAAGCACGCCCTATGGGAAACCGCAACCAAAGCACCATTGTTTTTTGCAGGGCCCAATTTACCTAAAGGAAAGAAAATTGATGCTCCTGTTGAAATGTTATCTATTTATCCCACTTTGCTAGAATTGAGTGGACTGCCTATTTATAGAAGAAATGAGGGGGGAAGTTTAGTAAGTATGATGCTGGCAAATAAAGGAATAAAAGAGTCTTATGCATTAACAACTTTCGGAATGAACAATCACGCCGTAAAAAAAGACTGTTTTCGATACATTCAATATGAAGATGGTACTCAAGAATTTTATGATCATAAGGTTGATCCTAATGAGTGGAATAACGAGGCTAGTAATACTAAATATGCTAGTAAAATTGAAGAATTAAAAAAATATTTGCCTAAGGATACTGCAAAATGGGATGCGAAATCAAATTATACTTTTCAACCTTATTTTGTAAATCAAAAAAAACGGGTAAATGGTAAAGGAGTGAAGCCTGTAAAAGTAATAGGAGCAGACAGGTAAAAGAATAAATTTATCAATTATAAAGACATAGAACTATATATTTACTAGTTGATAGTAGAGTCTTAAGTTTATTCAGGGGTAAACTCTATCTGAATCAATTCGCAACTTACATCTGTTCGATCCATGCCCGACACTTTAAATAGGGCATTAAAATAAGTTATACTATCGGGTAAATGAGTGTAAAATTCCTTAAGTTGCTGTTTATTAGTTAGTTTTTTGCATAAAGAAACAACACCAATGTCATGGTTTGATGCTATAAATAAGGCTTTTTTATTGTTGTCGAGTTTCATGAACGACAACAGTTATTGCTAAAAAGTGGGATGAATAAAATTGAATTTTAAGTACTAATTATGGTTTCAGGCCGAATCAGAGGGGATCTAAATAGCTAAAGTAACAGTTGTATTAAAATAAAAATTTACTAGCTAATGTTTAATTAAATTTAAGTGATTTCATAATGAAAAAACAAGTAATTATTGCATTAATATCTGTGCTAAACTTTTTTCTGGTTAATGAATCAGCAAAAGCACAAGAGCGACCCTTCATCTGGGTGACTCAAAGCGAGCGAGAAGATATTCTTGAAAAAATCGAGAATCAGCCATGGGCGGCTTCACTCTATAACAGTTTTTTACAACGATTGGATGTCGAGTTTTCGCAACACCAAAAAGATCTCCATGCATTTTTGATGAGCATGCCGCTTAATGTTGAGGCTGCCACACCAGGGATGTCACCACCTTTGAAAGTAGTGGATTATAAGAGTAGAGATGGAAGAAAAATGGCGAAACTTCACAAGCGCTATTTGCAAGTGGCTATCGATTGTGGCATGGTCTATTACCTTACACAGGAAGAAAAATACGCACAGTGCGCCCTCGATATATTAAATGCTTTTGTAGTTGGTCTAAATCAGCTATCTCTCGATGAAAACACGAGTATTGGTGGTTGGTTATATACAGGAGGGCAACATTTGCGTGAAGCACGTGAGATAGGGGCTCTGGTACCAATGATTTACGATTTTGTAAGCCCATTTATCAAAAAAGGGGGAAAGCCATACGATTTAGGTTCTCATGCAAGAGTTGAATTTCCTCACGAAGAAGCTCAAAATGTGTTTCGAAACTATGTGGAACTTGCCATTGAAAGGGGACATATAGGATCAAACTGGAGTGTATTGGAGTCGCCAAGCATGGTGCAGAATTTGTTGGCATTGGAGGATGAAAAGGAACGTATTGAATTTTTGAAAGTCTATCTTACCGAAGGCAGTGACAATCAGGATCCACTTACTGTAATTGCAAATAATTTCCAAAAAGAAGGAGATGTATATCCTGAAACGTCACAGTATTCCAGTGGTGTGGCATCATTGACAACATATTTACTAACAATCCTTACAAAATATGATCCCTCACTTCAACTGGGGAAGAAATATATAAACATACCAATGGCGCTGTCTCGATGGGAGGATATGAAATATCCTAATGATGAGATTGTGGTCTTTGGCGATGGCCATAGATATGGGGGGACTGATTATACGGATTGTGAGGTTGCCTATTATTTGGGGAAAATTGAAGGCCTAAAGAAATTAATCGATAAAAATGGACGTCTTATAAATACTGCAATAATGGCAGGTAATTATGAGCGAGGACATCTTGGAGATAGACCACTTGATCAACATCCCTATTTTGAACCATTAAGTTTGCTTTGGTTTTCAGATAATATTGAAGGAGATATTGAACTTATTGAGAAGCCAAGAACCGATAATTTCCGTCATGCATCTTTATTTCTTCAACGAAATTTGAGCGAGACAAAAAAGCCCGAAGATGGTTTGATGTGTTTTGTTGGTGGTGCCCACATGGTACATGGTCATGCCAATGGAATGAACATGGAGTTGTATGGCAAGGGGTATGTTTTGGGAGTTGACCAAGGTCGTGGTAGATACCAGACAAAATTACACGAAAACTATTCCCGCCTCTTTGCAGCCCATAATACTGTTATTGTAAATGGTAGTTCACAAAGCGAAGGTGGATGGGTAAACTTAGGTATAAATTCGGTTCAGCTTAAGTGTATGGAGCCAATGCCAAAGGAGGAAGCGGTTTCACCATACCACTCGTTTACACAAACCAGTTTTGTAGATGATAAAGGTGATTTGGCCGAGGCTGTTCAGCAACGCACCATGGCATTGATACGAACATCACCAACTACCGGATATTATGTAGATATATTTCGTTCAAAATCAGAATTGCAAGATGAATATCACGACTACCTATATCATAACATTGGCGACCAGGTAGAATATCTGAATGAAGACATACAACTGATTTCTACGCCCGAAAGGTATATGGAAAATGCACATGATCCCTGGATTCAAAATCGGCAATACCGTCATCCTGGCTGGCACTATTTCGAAAATGTCCATTCTTCATCAACTTATTCGAAAGATGTAAAGGCTCGCTTCTCTGCTGAAAAATTGGGTAAAGAACACATCTATATGAATATGTATATCCCGGGTGAAGAAAACAGGGAATATACAAAAGTAAAGGCTCCACAAACTTTTGAAGCTCCTAAACCTTACCAGAATAAATCTACTCCAACTATTGTTATTCGCAAAGAGGGTGAGGCCTGGGAAAAACCATTTGTTGTAGTTTATGAACCATATAAAGGATCAATAGAGAATAGCAGTATTCAATCTGTTGAAAAAATCCAGCAAAAAGGAATATATCTGGGGGTAAAAGTGACCAGTAATACAGGAACTCAAACATTGGTTCAATACATCATTACCCAGGAGACAAAGAAAGTATTTAAGGACAAGAAGTTGGGGCTAACTTTTTCAGGAACCTTTGCCATCATCACCACCGATGCAAACGGGAACGCTTTGAATATATACATGGGAGAGGGAACAAAGCTTAAATACAAGAATGTTTCTATTGAAGCAAAAGATCAAGCTCTTGGGGCATATCTTGACTTGAGTGTTGATCCCCCAATATTTAATTGCAATGTTAAAGGAGGTGCAACTTTTTCGATTGATTAAGAACTAAAATGAATACTATGATTTTTTGAGCAAGTTTACTTTTTATCTTTCACTTACACAATTAGATAAATACAAAAAAACATAGCCTCAAAAATTAAAAATATAAAACTTAATACAGAAAAGATTAACAATAGAAGTCAGAAATCTGACGAAATCATACACTAAACGTTGTGTTTTAAACTAAAAAAGAACTTGTGCCAGTAAATAATATTATTCCAAAATGTAATTATAATAATAGACCAAAAAATAGATAAACTAAGATTATTTAATACACAATTTTAAAAAATGAGAAAGTATATAACTATAATGCTATTAATTTCGGTTTTGTTTGCTAGCTGTAATCAAATTAAACAAAAGAAAACCACTATAAAGCCTAATGTAGTAATCATATTTATCGATGATGAAGGTTACGGTGATGTAGGGTGTTACGGAGCCACAGGATTTCAAACACCAAATCTTGATCAAATGGCAAGTAAGGGAATGAAGTTTACAAATTTCTATGCTGCTCAGCCCGTTTGTAGCTCATCAAGGGCAGGACTTTTAACAGGTTGTTATCCTAACCGAATAGGTTTTTCGGGAGCATTATTTCCATTTCATAAAATTGGTCTTAATTCTGATGAATTGACAATCGCTGAAATGTTTAAAGAACAAGGTTATGCAACTGCTTGCTTTGGGAAATGGCATCTGGGCTGGCAAAAGGAGTTTTTACCCTTGCAGCATGGTTTTGATGAATTTACGGGACTACCATACTCAAACGACATGTGGCCAAATAGCAACGTAAGCGGAGAGCAATTACCAAAAGATAAAGGACGAGGAAACTTACCTAAATTGCCGTTGATTGAAGGTAATGAAACCATTGAATACATCACAAGTCTTAAAGACCAGGATAAACTTACAACCCTTTATACTGAAAAAGCTGTTGATTTTATAAACAGAAATGCAAAAGATCCTTTTTTCCTGTATGTTCCGCATACTATGGGACATATTCCTCTTGGTGTATCCGATAAATTCAGGGGCAAAAGTGAACAGGGATTGTATGGTGATGTGATGATGGAA
>Ga0209136_1002164_pt1 | contig 12181 bp, 10 predicted proteins | sample SaaInl0LU_22_DNA_FD_184640 | JGI IMG/M metagenome (GOLD analysis project Ga0209136, IMG submission 184640) | Marine microbial communities from expanding oxygen minimum zones in the Saanich Inlet - ESP_90LU_22_DNA (SPAdes) (version 2) | ecosystem: Environmental > Aquatic > Marine > Intertidal... | reverse complement strand
TGGGGTATTTATTGTAGTAATTTATATTTTATTAAGCGTGCCTTTTCATTTAATTGATGGCTTAGATCCTAATATTTTAAATACCATTTCTACCAATATTTGGTTAAATATTTTCTTTTTTGCCATTCTAGTATTTTTTGCTTTTTCATTTTTTGGCTACTACGAAATTACATTACCAAGTTCTTGGGGCAATAAAATGGATTCTGCCTCTAGTGTTGGCGGAATTGTAGGAACCTTTTTTATGGCATTAACTTTAGCCATCATTTCTTTTTCTTGTACAGGACCAATTTTAGGATCTCTTTTAGCAGGTTCTTTAAGTACTGTTGGCAATCCTGCAAGCCAGCTTTCTGCGGGTATGACCGGTTTTGGTGTAGCACTCGCTTTACCTTTTGCTTTATTTGCCTTGTTTCCTAACCTGTTAAAATCGTTACCAAAATCTGGTGGCTGGCTTAACACCACCAAAGTAGTTTTAGGCTTTTTAGAATTGGCTTTTGCTTTTAAGTTTTTATCAAACTCAGATTTAGTTGGGCATTGGGAAATTTTAAAAAGAGAAATTTTTATTGGTATTTGGATTGTTATTTTCTTAGGATTGGCTTTATATATTTTAGGCAAAATAAAGTTTCCACACGATTCACCAATAAAAAAAATATCGTTTTCTAGAGTTTCTTTTGGTGTTTTAGTAATTGCTTTTGTTATTTATTTAATTCCTGGTACGTTTAAAACACCTACTTGGAATTTAAATGCATTAAGTGGCTTTCCTCCACCTCAATTTTATAGTATTTATCAACAAGAATCAGAGTGTCCTTTAGGCTTAAATTGTTATAAAGATTTTGATAAAGGTTTACAAGCCGCCAAATTAAGCAACAAACCTATTTTATTAGATTTTACAGGTTGGGCTTGCGTAAATTGCAGAAAAATGGAAGAAAATGTTTGGAGCAACCCAACAGTATATAACATTTTGCAAAACGATTATATTCTTATTTCTTTATACGTAGATGATAATGAAAAAGAATTACCAAAGGCTGCGCAATTCGATTTTAAGAAAGCAAATGGACAAATAAAAAAAATAAAAACCTTTGGTGATAAGTGGGCTACATTTCAAATTATAAACTTTAAAAACGCCTCACAACCTTATTATGTTTTAATGAATTCAGAGTTAGAAATTTTAAACACACCACAACAATACACTGATACAGAAACGTATAAAAATTGGTTACAAAAAGGCTTAGAAAATTTTAAAAAATAAAGGAACTTATTAAAAAATTTGTCACAGTAATTTTTTCTATCAGGTGGTTTTGTATTTTTTTTAAATCAATAAGAGTTTCTAATAAAAGTAACACAGACACTTTTTTAGATTTTTATAAAAATCACTCGACATTTATATCGTTTTCGTAAATAATAGGTTAATTATTAGCAAAAAACTAAGTTCTGTAACAAGGCTTTTTTGTAGCTTTACTACATAAAATTTTATATGTATGTCTGGACTACCAAAATTATCTCGTTTTAACGAAAACGTATTGTCTAAATACCAAATTTACAACAGTGTATTTACAACGCTACCTTTCGATTCTATAAACAATACAGGTGTATTGTTACCGCTGTTTCATGAATTATGTAAAAAAGGTTTCGAAGAAGGAAAAAATCCAACAGAAATTATAAATTCTTTCTTCACAAAATACTTAGAAAACCCTACAGAGAAAGAGAAAACAGACATGCTTTTCCATTTTATACAGTATATAGAACGTCAAGTAGTTCTTTTTGATGCTATAGAAGATGCTGCTTTTCCTGAAGTAAATAATATGGATGGTATTGGTACCCTTAGGAACTCTAAAGAAATTTCTATTATTAGAAATAAAAAAGAAGAATTAAAAGCTTATTTAGAAGAGTTTAAGGTGCGTATTGTATTAACTGCACACCCAACACAATTTTATCCAGGTTCCGTTTTAGGTATTATTACAGATTTAGATAAAGCGATTCAAAATGATGATTTAATTCTTATAAAAAGATTACTAGCACAATTAGGTAAAACACCATTTTATAAAAAAGAAAAACCATCTCCTTTTGATGAAGCTGTAAGTTTAATTTGGTATTTAGAACACGTATTTTACCACTCAGTACCAAAAATTTACAACTACATTCAAAATAATGTATATGATGGAAACCCTATTGATAACGAAATTATAGATCTTGGTTTTTGGCCAGGTGGAGATAGAGATGGAAATCCATTTGTAACTACAGAAATTACCTTAAATGTTGCAGAAAGATTAAGGCAAACTATCCTAAGAAATTACTATAGAGATGTTAGAAAACTAAAAAGACGTTTTACGTTTGATGGTGTTCAAGAAATTTTTGGAAGAATAGAAAAGCGCCTTTATAAACACGTTGTAAGAAGCTATACGAAAGTCAACTTTTCTCAAAAAATATTATTAGAAGAACTAGCAACTGCTAGAAAAATTATAGAAACTAAACATCAATCTTTATTTTTAGAAGAATTAGATGATTTTATAAATAAAGTTAGAATATTTGGTTTCCATTTTGCTACGTTAGATATCAGACAAGATAGTAGAGTGCATCATAAAGCCTTTACCCAAATTGTAAAAGATTTACAAGCCATTGGCGATACTACTTTTCCTGAAAATTTTGAACATTTATCTGAAGCTGAACAAATTAAAATTTTGGCAGTTGTAAAAGGAAATATAGACCCAAAAATACTTACAGACGATATTTCTGTAAAAACGATTGAATCTATGTATGCCCTTAAAGAAATTCAGAAAAGAAATGGAGAACGTGGTGCAAATCGTTATATTATTAGTAATAACCAAACTGCATTAAACGTAATGCAAACTTTTGCCATGTTAAATTTATGTGGTTTCGAAAACGAATTGCCTGTAGATGTAATTCCTCTTTTTGAGACTGTAGAAGATTTAAGAAATGCAGAAGATGTAATGAGAACGTTGTATTCTAATAGAAGTTACAGGTATCACCTAGAAAAAAGAAAAAATAAACAAACCATAATGCTTGGTTTTTCTGATGGAACCAAAGATGGTGGTTATCTAATGGCAAACTGGGGGATTTTTAAAGCCAAAGAAGCTTTAACAAAGGTTTCAAGAGAATTTGATATTGAGGTAATTTTCTTTGACGGACGTGGAGGACCACCAGCAAGAGGTGGTGGTAAAACGCATCAGTTTTATGCTTCTTTAGGACCAACTATTGAGGATAAAGAAATACAATTAACCATACAAGGACAAACTATAAGTTCTAATTTTGGTACGCAAACCTCATCTCAATACAATTTAGAACAACTAGTTAGTTCTGGTATAAAAAATGAAGTTTTTACCAAAGACCAACTTAATGATAAACATAGAGAGTTGATAGAAGATATGGCCTCTACCAGTTACCAAACCTATGTAGATTTTAAAAATCATCCACAATTTTTACCGTATTTAGAACAAATGAGTACGTTAAAATATTATGCTAAAACAAATATTGGAAGTAGACCAAGTAAACGTGCTTCTTCTGATACACTAGATTTTTCTGCATTAAGAGCCATCCCATTTGTGGGTAGTTGGAGTCAATTAAAACAAAATGTACCCGGTTTTTTTGGAGTAGGAACAGCATTAAAAAAGTACGAAGATGCAGGACGTTTTGATGAAATTGTAGACTTTTACAATGCTTCAGATTTCTTTAAAACATTGTTAGAAAACAGTATGATGAGTTTAACAAAATCTTTCTTTGGTTTAACAGCATATATGGCAGAAGACCCTGTTTTTGGAGATTTCTGGAAATTAATTTACAAAGAATATAAAACTACAAAGAGATTACTTTTAAAGCTTACTGGTCATAAAGAATTGATGGAAAACTTCCCTATTGGAAAAGCATCTATAGAAATTAGAGAACAAATTGTATTGCCTTTATTAACAATACAACAGTTTGCTTTAAAACAAATTCAAGATTTGCAAAAGATAGATGGAAATCAAGAAAAAATAGAAACCTACGAAAAAATGGTAATGCGTTCTTTATTTGGTAATATTAACGCGAGTAGAAATTCTGCTTAAAAGTTAGTTTTACTTTAATAATCTAAATAATTTCAAAGACAGATGATCTCTAAATTTAGAAGTAGTCTGTTTTTTTTTAGTGATTTACGGAGAAATTTAGATTCCCAATTATTTTTTTATCTTTAGAAAAAAAAATATGCTTGTTAAAGTCTATGGTTCTGCCGTTTTTGGTATAGAAGCTACTACAATTACTGTTGAAGTAAATATTGACAAAGGAATTGGTTACCACTTAGTCGGTTTGCCAGACAAAGCGGTTAGTGAAAGTTCGTACCGAATTTCTGCAGCGCTCAATAATAACAACTACAAACTTCCTGGTAAAAAAATCATTATTAATATGGCACCTGCAGATATTCGAAAAGAAGGTGCTTCTTACGATTTAACCTTAGCTGTCGGAATTCTTTCGGCATCCAACCAAATAAAATCTACCCATATTGATGATTATGTAATTATGGGAGAACTTTCTTTAGACGGAAGTTTACAACCTATAAGAGGCGCTTTGCCTATTGCCATAAAGGCGAGAGAAGAAGGATTTAAGCATTTAATTTTACCTAAAGAAAATGCCAAAGAAGCTGCTATTGTAGACAATTTAGAAGTTTTAGGAGTAGATAACATTATGGAAGTCATCAATCATTTTAATGGTGATGAAAAGATTGCACCTACCATTGTCGATACAAGAGCAGAGTTTTACAAAAATATCGATTTCCCAGAATTCGATTTTTCTGATGTAAAAGGCCAAGAATCTATAAAACGATGTATGGAAATTGCAGCAGCTGGTGGTCATAATATTATTTTAATTGGACCTCCAGGATCTGGAAAAACAATGCTGGCAAAACGATTGCCTTCTATATTACCACCAATGACTTTGCATGAAGCTTTAGAAACTACAAAAATACATTCTGTGGTTGGTAAAACTAAAAACGAAGGTTTACTATACCAAAGACCTTTTAGAAGCCCACATCACACAATTTCAAATGTTGCGCTTGTAGGTGGAGGCCAATATCCAAAACCAGGAGAAATATCACTTTCTCACAATGGTGTTTTGTTTTTAGATGAATTACCAGAATTTAAAAGAGATGTTTTAGAAGTAATGCGTCAACCATTAGAAGATAGAGATGTTACCATTTCTAGAGCAAAATTTACAGTAACTTATCCATGTAGTTTTATGTTGGTAGCTAGTATGAATCCAAGTCCTTCTGGATTTTTTAATGACCCAAATAGCCCAATGACTTCTACTCCACAAGAAATGCAGCGTTATTTAAGTAAAATATCTGGCCCGTTGTTAGATAGAATTGATATTCACATAGAAGTTACACCAGTACCATTTGATAAACTTTCTGAAGAAAGAAGAGGAGAATCTTCTGTAGAAATTAGAAAAAGAGTTACAGCTGCAAGAGAAATACAATCAGAACGATTTAAAACATTAGAAAACATGCATTATAACGCACAAATGAGCGTAAAACAAATTAGAGGATTTTGTAAATTATCTAAAGAAAGTAAAACGCTTTTAAAAACAGCCATGGAAAAATTAAATCTTTCTGCAAGAGCTTATGACAGAATTTTAAAAGTAGCAAGAACTATAGCAGATTTAGCTAATGAAAACGATATTTCTCCGGACCATATTGCAGAAGCCATACAATATAGAAGTTTAGACAGAGAAGGTTGGTTGGGGTAACATACTAAAACAAAAAAAGCATCTCATTTATGAGATGCTTTTTGCGGTCTGGACGGGACTTATAAATTAACTTAAAATATTGATTATAAGTTAAATATGTTTTTTAAATATTATTTTTTAAAATAAAATATTATCTCCAATAATAAGACTTAAATACTTGAAATACAATTATTTATTTTTAAAAATAATATTTTTTAAAAAGTTGATAAGTAAAAAAAGTCCCCGGTTTAGTCCCCCATTTTTTTGTACATTTGTCCCTATAAAACCCTATGATATGCGGAAAACGAGCTTCTATCTTAGAGACCCACATGCTAATTATGCTACGAGCATACAATTAGTTTGTCGATTTAACAACCTGCGTATTAAGATGTCAACTGGTCTTTCAGTTAAACCTAGTATGTGGATTCAAAAGCAAATGAGAGCGCGAGTCCATAGCTCATTTCCCGAAGCAAAAAAAATAAATGAGCGACTCCAGAACTTTGAAACTTCCTTTCAGAAAATCACTTATGAGCTAATTGATAAAAAGACAACAATTAGTGCAAAAGAATTTAAAGAACGTATTAAAAAAGAAGCACAACTTCCCTCTTACGTGAAAGACGGAAAATCTTTTTGGTATTATTTTGATGAATTTGTAGCCTTTAAAAAAAAGACTCAATCTAGTTATGTTTATAGAGATTATCATTATTCACTCCGTAAGCATTTAAAAGCAACAGAGTCAATGCATGGACGTATAACAGGGTTTTCTAGCTTAAAACAAGAAAGTGATAGTTTTTATGACCTGTTTTATGAATACCTAAGTTACGAAGCCATTAACCAAGAAGGCAATAAAGGACTTTCTGTAAATACCGTAGGAAAAAATGTAAAAAACTTAAAAGCATTTTTACATTGGTGTTTTGACAAAGAGATATGTACGCGATTTCCTTTAAAACATATGGTTGTAGAACAAGTAGAGTCTGATAAAGTTTATTTAACCCAAGATGAAATACAGAAACTATATGAACTTAAAGATTTATCAACTAAAGAAAAGGAAACGCGTGATTTGTTTTTAATTGCTTGTGAAACCGGAATGCGTTTTAAAAATTTAACTCAGATTAAAAAAATAAACTACCAAGACGACCAATTAATTTTCTTTCAAGTAAAATCTTCGGGAATCAAAGCAAAACTAATCATTCCTTTAAGCGATTTACATCGAGAAATTGCCAGCTCTTACAATTACGAACTCCCTAAACTGAATTATAATACGTTTGTTTTCAATAAAACCCTGCGTTCGTTATGCGAAGAGGCGGGCATAGACCAAGAGGTTTTAGTACAGAAAGTAAGTAAATACGGAACTCGTGAGCTGGTTTCTAAAAAATATGAGTTGGTAAGTTCACATACGGCCCGTCGTTCTTTTTGTACTAATAAATTTCTAAAGGGACTCCCCGCTTCTGTAATTATGAAATTCTCTGGTCATAGCAGTGAACGCTCGTTTCTTAAATATCTAAAATTAGATGCTGAAGTAGTCGCCAAAAAATATAAAGCATTTTTTTAATTGATTAAATATGGTTTTATGAATATAAAACAATCTTCTGTCGCATCTAATGTAAGAAAAAATCATTTTTTTTTATTTACAATAAAAAAGATGTTAAAAGGTCACTGTTTTCCTAAAGCAATCATATTACAAGCCCCAGCTAAGTTTTGTAAATTATGATTTCCAAAAATTTCTAAAGGTAAATCATCTTCTTCGGTTTCTAAAAAGGTGATTCCGTCTTTTATAAAATGCGCTGGTATTTGGTATGGGTATTTTTCAATATGATTGTTTGATGATTCTACTACTTCTTTTACAATTACATCTTCTTCGTTATAAAGCATACTCCCACCATTTACCATAGGTTCTGTAAATATTCGAAACTGTTCAGTATAATTATCAAAGGTTGGAAAAACGTTAATATGATCCCAAGCTATACCACTTAACAAAGCTATATTTGGTATATATAAATGAAATTTAGGACGTATATCTATTGGTGAACTCAAGTATTCATCGCCTTCTAAAACAATAAATACGTTATCTTTTATTAAATGCACCATCGTTTCAAAACCTTCTAACTGTGCACCTACCACATAATCTACCTCTTTTTCATGATAATTCAACACGTGCAAAATCATAGAAGTAATGGTTGTTTTACCATGAGAACCACCAATAACCACTCTAGCTTTATCTTTAGATTGCTCGTATAAAAATTCTGGATAAGAGTAAATTTTAAAACCTAATTCTTGTGCTTTCAACAATTCAGGATTATCTTCTTTTGCTTGCATTCCTAAAATAATAGCATCTAGATTTTCTGTAATTTTATCAGGAAAGCTGTTGGAAGTAATCCATAATTTCCTAAACGACTTTTTGATGGTTCAAAAATAGCATCATCACTACCAGAGATAGTATATCCTTTTTGACGCAAAGCAATGGCTAAATTGTGCATTGCACTTCCCCAATTGCAATAAAATGAATGTTAATTTGTTTTATTTTAAAGTAAATGTACAAAAGCAAAATAGAAGTAAAAAGTATATTAGATCTCTGTTTTCTAGTTTTTGTTTAACAAAAAATTACAACTCAACTTTTTACAGCCACATTTATAGAAATTATTTTTGTTTGATATAAAAAAGAAAAAATGAAGAAAATATTTTTAATTATAACTTGTTTATTAGCTTTTACTTTGACTACTAAAGCACAAGAAATTTCTGAAAATACCATTGGACTTCGTTTAAGTGGTGGAGAAGATTTTGGTGCAGAAATTTCTTACCAAAAAGCATTGTCTGATATTAATCGTTTAGAAATTGGATTAGGTTTAGGGGATAATTTCGGAAACTTTAAAGCAGTAGGTTTATACCAATGGGTTTGGAATTCAGAAGAAAATTTTAATTGGTATGCTGGCTTTGGTGGTGGTTTAGCTACAACTAGTAGTACTTCTATTTTTGGTTCAGGAAATATTGGAATTGAATATAATTTTGATGCTCCTATTTTACTTTCTTTAGATTATAGACCAGAAATTGGTATTATAGAAAATTCTGGTTTGCGTTCCATAGTTGCTTTTTCGGTTCGTTATCAATTTTAAATAAATATAAAAAGGCCACCATTTATTTTAAATGATAGCCTTTTTGAAATCAAAACTAAATAATTATCAAAACCCAGTTCCTGGTGCCTCAGGACTTTGAGCCTGAGACTTTCGTGGGTTTAAAATCATATAAGTTCCTAATGCAGTTAGTGCGGCATATTTACCGTAATTCCCTATTTTTTTAATAGCTTCTTTACGAGAAATATCTTTATTTGTCTTTATTGTTTTATTCATAATTTTATTGTTTTAAATACTCGTAATTTATTCTATTATTATTTTCTTATTTAAAGTTCCTTTAGCGGTTTGTAACCTTACAATATAAATACCAGTAGCTAAACTAGATAACCCTACATTTAAGGTATTACTTGTTTCAAATTTATTAAGCATTATTTGTTTACCTAATATATTAAATATAGAAATACTACCATCTTCTTGTTGTAACCCAATAATTTTAAGATTATTATTACTTTGATAAATACTAATATCTTTTAGTTCTGAAGAGTTAGTAGAAAGTACTTGAGAAGACGTTCTTAAAAAGAATCTTCCTGATCCATCTAAATCTTCTTCTAATACTACACTGAAATCAGACTGAGTTAAGTCTGTAAACGTATTGTTTTCTCTATCTTCTAAAAACACACTAATTTCTTTTGGTAAATTTAGTGTTGATGAAGATATTGTAATTTCTTTACCTTTTGTTGCTTTAACACCAATAGGAATAATCATGCTTTCATAATCTGAATTTGGTAAGGATTGTACAGCAATCTTCTTTCCATTATTATCAGCAACTAACTCTGTATAAATAGATAAATCGCTTACAGTACCAGTAAATAGAGAACCATCAAAACCATTATCAAAACCAGTTGAAGTACCTTCAATATAGTATAACTTTGTGTTATTTATTAAACCACCTTGAGTTATCTTTAATTCAATTTCGGTTCTAGTAGAATTCTTTTTTAAGAACGTATCTATTTGATGACTTTGATTAGCTTCTGAAAAAGAAACTACATTAGAAGCAACAGGGCCTGCACTAACAAAAAAGGCTTGACCAGGAGCAACTTCAAAAGCAGCATCTGTTCCTGCCATTTTTGTAACATAACCTCCATTACCACTATTTGCACTAGGATCCCATAACCAAATTGTAGCTTCTGATAATCTATCTGTAGCATTGTTATTTGTAAAGAAAGTACCTAAATTCATATATGCTAAAAATGCATTTCCTACTAGGTTAAAGTTGTCTGTTCCTTGAGATATACTAAAATGCTTATCTCCTTTTCTAAAAAAACCTGAAAATTCGACGTCTCCAGCAGCAGCATTTTTTATAGCAAAACCTTTACCTACATTAAAAGCATCTGAACCAGAATAATTACTTGAATAATAATTAAATCCAGATCCGTCATTAACATAATTACCTACTCCTCTAAAATTTGTATTTGTAGTTCCTGATGCCAAAGTATTAGCAGCCATAAAATTAATAATACTCACACCAGCTAATGGAGAAGTAACTAAATGCCATGCTTTTGAAGGATCTGCATCTGCTGTTAATGTTCTTTTATATATTATAGAACCAGTAACTTCAGGTGCAGTTCCACTGATAAGTAAAGAACCTCCATTTTCTACTGTTACATTAACACCAGTAGCGACTGTTAAATTTTGAATGCTTGCTCCAGTAGTATTACTTATTACCGGAGTAAAAGTAGTACCTGTTGGTATTTCTACAAAATCTGTAGAAATAGGGATAGCTCCTTTAGACCAATTACTTGCTGTAGACCAATCTGAAGACGTACCACCTAACCAAGTATTTTCTAAGGGATTAGTATCTAATATTCTTATATTGTCTATATAACCAAACGTTGTTGCATCTAATACTTGACCAGAAGGGCTATTCTCATAACCCTGATCAGGATGAATTACAAGTTTAAACAATGTTTCTGTAGTAAAAGTATGTGTACCAGTCTCTGATGTTCTAATCTCAAATACTATTTCTTGCCAAGTATTTGCAGCAGAAGCATCATATTTATTAAAACCTCTTATAATCATATCGTTAGTGCCATTATCCCCTGCAGCAGCAGAAAATCGAACACCTAAATCTGGCTGAGCTGGGAAATTTACCAACATACTTAAAAATTTAACGTCATTAGGTGCAGCAGCTATAGCAATATCAGGAGTAACATCTACATTTACAAATCCCCACCAACCTGTATCAGATCTACTTACTCTTAAACTATTAGCAGATGTATTTAACCCTGACATTACTGGGTTTGTTTCAACAGAGGCAACTATACCACCAGCTAAAGCATCTACCCCCGGTTCTCCTGTTTCAAAATTAGATATGGTGGTTTGCCCATAAATAAAAGCTGAAGTAAAAAATAGTAGCGTTAATGTAATCTTTTTTATCATAATAATAAACTTTTAAATTTTTGTTAAAATTACTATTTATCATTATTTAAAAGATAGACTCACTTTTGCTATATATGGACAAATCTGTTTTTTTTTAAAATAAACACTATTTTCCACTCAATAAATTATTGATATCCTATTTTTCAATGATATTATTTTTGTTTTTATCATTTAAAAATAATAGTAAAAAAGCAAACCAAATATGGAATCTTATTTAAAAAAAATAATATTTATGACTATTACTTTTCCGAATATTTTCCAATAATCAGTTTGAGTAAAAATATTTTTGATACAGATTCTGAAATTGAGTTTTTATTCACTTTATACGGAAATAACTCCAATACAAAAACATTAGTTGTGAATGAGAATGGAACTATTATATCAAGTATTGCTTATAAAGTTGGACTTTATAAAAGTGATATTGATACACAAAATCCTACTTGGATAAAGAATACAGATTCTAGAATTAAAATGATTTTAAGTGATGTTAACTCTTCAGAAAATAAAAAATATATTTACTCATCACCAGGAAAAGCTACTCTTTCTTGAGCAAAAGCTAATTTGAATAATATAAAAGTAAAAGCTTATCCAAACCCGAGTAATGGTTTTATTAATTTAGATTATAAACTTCCTGAAAATATTGAAAATGGAAAAGTTTTAGTCTATAAACCCGTTGTGCATTATGATTTAAGATAAAAAAGTTGCTCATATTACTGAAAATCAGTAAATTGATTTAAACCCAAATCATTAAATATGAACAACTTAAATGCAAATTACGAAAGAATTTTGGAAGTATTAAGAAAAATATCAAAAGAACAACTTTTAAGTTATCAAAGGCGTTAACCAAAATTTAGTGATTTAGAACTTATTAGTTTGAGTTTAACTGCTGAATTTATGGGAATTGATAGTGAAAATGACTTGTTTAGAAAACTTCCAAAACATATTTTATCAAAAATTGAACGCAGTGT
>Ga0209136_1002163_pt1 | contig 12184 bp, 9 predicted proteins | sample SaaInl0LU_22_DNA_FD_184640 | JGI IMG/M metagenome (GOLD analysis project Ga0209136, IMG submission 184640) | Marine microbial communities from expanding oxygen minimum zones in the Saanich Inlet - ESP_90LU_22_DNA (SPAdes) (version 2) | ecosystem: Environmental > Aquatic > Marine > Intertidal zone... | reverse complement strand
TGGGCGCAGATAAAAATAGTGCTGTTTTTTATAATAAAACAAAGGGAGAAATGGAACGTGATGTTTTAAAGCAGAGTATAAAGAATACCTATGTTTTAAGACCATCTTTAATTGGTGGAAATCGAAATGAGTTTAGGTTAGGAGAAAAAATAGGAAAAGGAATTATGCGTATTTTTAATCCACTTTTAGTGGGAAATCTAGAGAAGTACAAAATGATTCATCCAGAAAAAATAGCTACTTGTATGCAGTTTTTAGCTAACATAAAACCTACAGCAACTATTTTTAGTTCAGATAAAATTCAAGAAATAGCAAATACAAAATAAATGAGTAAAGAGCAACCAAACAATCCTTTGCATGGTATTAAACTAGCCACAATTTTAGAAGAATTATATTTAGAGTATGGTTGGGAAGAATTGGGTTATGCCTTAAATATTAATGCCTTTAAAAATAATCCTACCTATAAATCTTCTTTAAAATTTTTAAGAACTACACCTTGGGCTAGAGAAAAAGTAGAACAATTTTATGTGAAAAATATGATAGATTAATTAGAAATAATTTTGATAACTAACTCTTTCGTCAATGGCTTTCCATTGGCGATTTTTTTTATGTTTTCAAATGTAAACACAAAATCACAGCCAGATTTATAATTAGAACATCCATAAGCAGTTTTTCCTTTTAAAACAATTCCTGTACTACATTTAGGACAGCTAATTTTTTCGTTAATAGAAGACATATTTGTTTCTTTGCTTGGCTTTAACTTGGGTTCTAATTTAATATTATAGTTATCATCAAAACGTAATAAACCTTCCACTTTTTTATCCTCTAAAACAAAACCTTTTAAATTAGTAGTACAATCTTTATCTAAAAGTCTAATGATTTGATTTTCAGATATTTTTTTATCATATAGAACAAAAGGAATTTTTAAATCGCAGTTATTTTTATATTCAGAACAACCAAAAGCAGTAGACCCTTTTAATAAAATTCCTTTTTTACATTTTGGGCATGTTTTACCAACAACTTGTTTTTTACTTTTAGGTTTTGTTTTATTTTCAGGTTTAGTAATTTTCTGATTTTCTGAGGATATTCTTTTTTTTAATTTATTAGAACGTACTTCATAGACCAATTCATCTACCATTTTCTTCATATTATTGATGAAAGTACCTGCACTGAACTCTCCACGTTCAATTTCCTTTAAACGTTTTTCCCATCTACCTGTTAATTCAGCAGATTTTAAAAGTTCATTATCAATAATATTAATGAGGTCAATACCAGTTTGGGTAGGTAAAACCAACTTTTTCTTACGTTCTATGTATTTTCTTCTGAATAAAGTTTCAATGATACTTGCTCTAGTAGATGGTCTACCAATACCATTTTCTTTCATTAACTCCCGCATTTCATCATCATCTACTTGTTTACCAGCTGTTTCCATTGCTCTAAGTAAACTAGCTTCTGTAAAATTTCTAGGTGGTTTAGTTTCTTTTTCTAAGAATGAAGGTTCATGTTTCCCCTTTTCTCCTTTTACAAAAGAAGGTAAAGTTGTAGCTGCATTTACTTCTTTCTCTACTGTAGATTCTTTCTTTTCAAAAACAACTCGCCAACCTTTATTGATAATTTCTTTACCTGTGGTTTTAAAAGGTACTTCTGCAGCTTTACCAATTACTGAAGTATTTGAAACATCAGAGTCAGGATAAAAAACTGCAATAAATCTACGAGTGATTATATTGTAAACTTGTTGTTGATTGTATTGAAAGTTTCCTTGAATTCCAGTAGGAATTATAGCATGGTGATCTGTAACTTTTTTATCGTCAAAAACACGTTTGGTTTTCTTTATTTTATTGCCCAAAAGTGGTTGTATCAACTCACTATAATTGGTCAATTTTGATAGAATTCCATGAATTTTAGGATACAAATCGTTAGGTAAAAAGGTAGTATCAACTCTTGGATAAGTAACTACTTTCATTTCGTACAATTTCTGAACGATTTTTAAAGTTTCATCTGCAGAAAATCCGAACTTATTATTACAATATACTTGTAAGCCAGTTAAATCAAATAGTTTAGGTGCGTATTCTTTTCCTCTCTTTTTGGTAACAGAAACAATTTCAAAATCTGATTGTGCAACTCTGTCAGCTAAAACTTGTCCATCTTCCTTTTTTAGAAAACGACCATCTTCATAATTAAAAAGCGTATTTCTGTACGTAGTTTGTAATTCCCAATAAGGTTGTGGTTTAAAATTCTTAATTTCATAATATCGATTTACCAACATCGCAAGCGTAGGAGTTTGTACTCTGCCAACAGATAAAACTTGCTTATAGCCACCAAATTTAACAGTGTATAAACGAGTTGCATTTAGTCCTAAAAGCCAATCTCCAATTGCTCTAGAATAGCCTGCATAATATAGATTATCATATTTATCTGATGACTCTAGGTTTTTGAATCCGTCTTTTATTGCTTCTTCAGTTAATGAGGAAATCCATAAACGCTGCACTTTCCCTTTATAATTACATTGATTGATTACCCATCTTTGTATTAATTCTCCTTCTGTTCCTGCATCACCACAATTGATAACAACATCTGCTTTTTCAAATAAAGATTTTACAATATTAAATTGCTTTTTAATTCCAGAATCGCCAGTAACTTTAGTGTCAAAGCGTTCAGGAAGCATAGGTAAATTGTTTAAATCCCAGCTTTTCCAATGAGGTTTATAATCTTTAGGTTCTAATAGTGTACATAAATGCCCAAAAGTATAAGTTACTGCATAACCATTACCTTCATAAAAGCCATCTCGTTTTGTTTTGGCTCCTAGAATTGTTGCAATTTCTCTTGCTACACTTGGTTTTTCTGCAATACAAACTTTCAAAATCTATTGTGTAATTAAATAATTTACATTTATAATTTCGAAGTTGGTTAAACTTCCTAGGTCTAAAGAACTTTCTACATCATAGGTGATCTCACAACTAGAATTAGCTTGTAATTCTAAACAATTGCTTGTGTTTGCGCTAGAAGATGTAAAGGAATTATTATTAATTCTAGTAGTTACATATGGAATACCTTTAACATTTGAATTACTTGAATTAGTTATTGTTATTTTATAGGATACTTTACTAGTATTATTACCAGTATCAGGTACTACATTCAATTCAGTAACTTCATAAGAAAAAGCTTCTAACTTTGGTAATTCTTCTATAGTTTCTGCTACATCTGGTTCTGGAAAGTCGCAATCTACAACTTGAGAAATTTCTGGTATAATTGTGGTTCCTGAAGGAGAGGCTAATTGTAAAGCCATATTGAACTATAATGGTTTTTTCACAATCCTCTTCAGAACTGCTACAAGAAAATATAGAAATGAAAATAAAGTATAATAATGCTTTTCTAAAAAGAGTCATTCTGAAAAATTATATTCTCCAAATTAACTAATTATTTTTTCAAAAGCCAATCTTTTTGCATTATAACTTGTGTAAATAATTCCACAATATTGATAACCAAGTTTCTTTATAAGAGATTGCATACCCGAATTCTCTTCATGAGTATCAATTTTTAAACTTTTAATATTTTTATTTTTTAATTGTTGATGAAAATCATCAAACAAAAAAGTAGCTAAACCTAATTTCCTGTATTCCTTTTTAATAGCTAATCTATGAACTACGCCATAAGTTTCTTCTTCAGGAATAATCCATTTTCCACTAATTACTTCTTTGTAAGTTGGCTCTTTTCTTAAGGTGAACATAGAAGTTGCCATGACTTGATTTTCGTCATTTACAAGTACATAACTTTCCTCTTTTTCGATGTCATTTTTAACTTGCTCTTCATTAGGATAGCCATTTTGCCATTGATCAATATTTTGAGATGCTAAGTATACTTTTGCATCATTTATAACGGTCATAATGTTTGGTACATCTTGCAAGGTAGATTTTCTGATCTTCATTCCCTTTAGAATTATATCATTTTAAAATCTAATAGCAATTCACCATTTATAGAACATTGCAATTGATCACCTTTAAAAATCTCACCTTTTCCTAAGGCTGGTGTTCCAGTAAAAATTAAATCTCCAGGCTGTAAAGTCATGTATTCAGAAATAAAAGAAATAATATCAGCAAAATCATTAATCATATATGCTGTATTACTTTTTTGTTTTTCTTCTCCATTTATTTTTAAATCGAAGTCTATATTTCCTAAATCATAGTTTCCAATAGATTTAAATGTAGAGATAGGTGCAGCACCATCAAAACCTTTTGCAAATTCCCATGGATGTTTTGTTTCTCTAGCATTCGATAAAATATCTTTGGCTGTATAGTCTATGCCAATAGCAATTTCAGAAATGTAAGAATTTGCATTTTCTTTGCTAATGTTTTTACCTTCTTTTCCAATTTTAACCACTAATTCAACCTCATAAATTAATTCGTTGGTAATTTTAGAAGGGTATTCAACATCGCAATTAACAGCTAAGCTAGATTCTGGTTTAGAAAAAATAAACTTTTTACCTTTCTTTTTTTCTGGAATATCTTTTAAGTCTGTTACGTAATTACTTCCTATACCTAGAATTTTCATGAGTTGGTTTTTTGATTAGAGTAAATGTAAAAAAATATCCACTAAAAAATATGTTCTTTAGTGGATTTTATAAATTTTGAAATGTTGTTTTATGCTGTTACTTCTGTCTTTTTCACTTCTTTTTTTGATGGAAGTTCAACATTTTCTTGATTGTTTAAAATATCTTGAATGGTTTGTCTTTTTCTAATTAAATAATCTTTACCATCTACAAGCATAACTTCTGCAGGTAAATAGCGTGAATTATAGTTAGAAGCCATAGAAAAACAATAAGCGCCTGCATTATGGAAGCATAATACATCTTCTTCAGAAATTTCTGCAATTCTTCTGTTAGATGCAAAAGTATCTGTCTCACAAATATAACCTACAATAGAGTAATAACGATCTCTACCTTCTGGATTAGAGATGTTTGTAATATGATGATATGAATCATACATCATTGGTCTTACCAAATGATTAAAACCAGAATCTACATGCGCAAAAACTGTTGATGTTGTTTGTTTTACAACATTTACTTTTGCAAGGAAAACACCTGCCTCAGAAACTAAAAATTTTCCAGGTTCAAACATTAAAGTGATGTCTTTACCATAATCTGCACAGAACTCATTAAACCTTTCAGAAAGTTGAATCCCTAATTGTTCAATATCTGTAGAAATATCTCCTTCTTTGTAAGGCACTTTAAAACCACTTCCAAAATCGATAAAATCAATGTTTTTAAATTGACGAGCTACATCAAATAAAATATCTGAAGCACGTAAAAAAGTATCAATATCTAAAATATCAGAGCCTGTATGCATATGAATACCATTGATATTCATACCTGTATTTTCTACTACACGTTTAATATGAGGTACTTGATGTATAGATATTCCGAATTTAGAATCGATATGACCTACAGATATTTTAGAATTTCCACCAGCCATAATGTGTGGATTGATTCTTACACAAACTGGAATTTCTGGATGTTTTTGGCCAAAAATTTCTAAAATTGATAAATTATCAATGTTAATTTGAACTCCCAATTTTGCTACTTCTTCAATTTCTTGTAAAGAAACTCCATTAGGTGTATAAATAATATTTTTAGGGTTAATTCCTGTGGTTAAACCCAATTGTACTTCTTGATAAGAAACAGTATCTAAACCGGCACCTAAGTTTTTAAAGAATTTTAAAATATTTACATTAGATAATGCTTTTACAGCATAATTTAATTTTAGATTTTTTACGTTACTAAAAGCGCTTGTTAGTCTATTGTATTGAGAAGCAATTTTGTCTGTATCATAAACATACAAAGGGCTTCCATATTTATTTGCTAATTCTATAAGTTGAGTGTTTTCCACAAGTAATCATTTTAATTCCGCTCAAAAGTAACTAAAATTAGTAACCAAGCAGTATTTGTTTAAAAATACAACATATTGTTTTTTTTTGTGATTTTTAGTCTTTATTAGTTAAAGTAATTGATTTAAAATTTACGCGTTTTTATTCTGAAAAAACGTTGAAATCCTGTTGATAACTAATTAATTTAGCTATTTTATTTATTGGAGGATAATCCTATCTTGCAATTACTTCAATCCTAATAATAGTAAGCGATTACATGAGTACAGAAACAAAATATACAGAAGATAATATTAGATCATTAGACTGGAAAGAGCATATAAGAATGCGACCAGGAATGTATATTGGAAAATTAGGTGATGGTTCTTCCGCAGATGATGGTATTTATATTCTAGTTAAAGAGGTTTTAGATAACTCTATAGACGAATATGTAATGGGTGCAGGTAAAACCATCGAAATTTCTATACAGGGTAGTAAAGTTACTGTTCGTGATTATGGACGTGGAATTCCTTTAGGAAAAGTGGTTGATGTTGTTTCTAAAATGAATACTGGAGGTAAATATGATTCTAAAGCCTTTAAGAAATCTGTTGGTTTAAATGGGGTGGGTACAAAAGCAGTGAATGCATTATCCTCTTATTTTAGAGTAGAATCTTCAAGAGAAGGAAAATCAGCATCAGCAGAATTTAGTCAAGGAAATTTAGAAAACGAAGAATTTTTAGAAGAAACTTCTAGAAGAAAGGGTACTAAAGTTTCTTTTGTCCCAGATGAAGCTATATTTAAAAACTACAAGTTTAGAAACGAATATGTGGCTAAAATGTTAAAAAACTATGTATACCTAAATCCAGGGCTAACCATAATTTTTAACGGCGAAAAATTCTTTTCTAAAAACGGTTTAAAAGATCTACTTGAAGATAATAACAATACAGATGATATGCTGTATTCTATCATCCATTTAAAAGGAGATGATATAGAAGTTGCACTAACTCATAGCAAGACACAGTACTCAGAAGAGTATTATTCTTTTGTAAATGGGCAGCATACAACTCAAGGAGGTACTCATCAATCTGCTTTTAGAGAAGCTATTGTAAAAACCATTCGTGAGTTTTATGGTAAAAATTTTGAAGCCTCAGATGTTCGTAAATCTATTATTGCTGCAATTGCTATAAAAGTTATGGAGCCTGTTTTTGAAAGTCAGACAAAAACAAAATTAGGTTCTACAGATATGGGTGGAGAATTACCTACAGTAAGAACTTACATAAACGATTTTGTAAAAACTAAGTTGGATAATTTTCTGCATAAAAATACAGAAGTAGCAGATAAACTTCTAAAGAAAATTGTTCAAGCAGAAAAAGAGCGTAAAGAACTTTCAGGAATTCGAAAATTAGCGAGAGATAGAGCTAAAAAAGCAAGTTTACACAATAAGAAATTACGTGATTGTAGAATTCATTTAGGTGATATTAAAAAACAAAATTATTTAGAAACTACGCTATTCATAACAGAGGGTGACTCTGCTTCTGGTTCTATAACAAAATCGAGAAATGTGAATACACAAGCTGTTTTTAGTTTAAAAGGGAAACCTTTAAATTCATATGGATTAAGTAAGAAGATTGTTTACGAAAATGAGGAATTCAATCTTTTGCAGGCAGCTTTAAATATCGAAGATGGTTTAGAAGATTTAAGATATAATAATATTGTAATTGCAACAGATGCCGATGTTGATGGTATGCACATTCGTTTGTTATTAATTACATTTTTTCTACAATTTTTCCCAGAATTAATAAAAGAAGGGCACTTGTATATACTTGAAACACCCTTATTTAGAGTGCGAAATAAAAAACAAACGTTCTATTGTTACTCAGATGAAGAAAAACGAGAAGCAATAACAAAGTTAAAAGGAAAGCCAGAAATTACAAGATTTAAAGGTTTAGGAGAAATATCACCAAATGAATTTGTTCATTTTATTGGTGATGATATTCGTTTAGATCCAGTAATGTTAGATAGAGAAATGTCTATAGAACAAATGTTGCAATTCTATATGGGTAAAAATACACCTGATAGACAAAAATTTATCATCAATAATTTAAAGGTTGAATTAGATTACGTAGAAGAGGAAGTTTAGAACATGAGCGAAGAAATTAACGAAAACGAACACGAAGAGGAGTTAACGAATCTAGATTCTAATCCAGATTCGCACCAAGAAGAAACCATTACCAAAGTTACAGGAATGTACAAAGAGTGGTTTTTAGATTATGCATCTTATGTAATTTTAGAAAGAGCTGTACCTTCTTTAGAAGATGGTTTAAAACCTGTTCAACGTAGAATTATGCATTCTATGAAAGATCTAGATGATGGAAGATACAACAAAGTTGCCAATATTGTTGGCCATACAATGCAGTATCATCCTCATGGAGATGCTTCTATTGCAGATGCCATGGTTCAAATTGGTCAGAAAGAATTGCTAATTGATATGCAAGGAAACTGGGGTAATATCTTAACAGGAGATAGAGCTGCAGCATCAAGATATATTGAAGCACGTTTATCTAAATTTGCATTAGACGTTGTTTTTAATCCAAAAACTACAGATTGGAAACTATCTTATGATGGTCGAAGAAAAGAACCTATTGATTTACCAGTAAAGTTCCCATTATTATTAGCTCAAGGAGCAGAAGGTATTGCAGTTGGTTTATCAACTAAAATATTGCCACACAATTTTAACGAACTAATAGATGCTTCTATCAAATATTTAAAAGGTAGAAGTTTTAAAATAGTACCCGATTTTTTAACAGGGGGTATTGCAGATTTTACCAATTATAATGATGGTAAAAGAGGAGGTAAGGTAAGGATTAGAGCTAAAATTTCACAGCTTGATAAAAAGACCTTGGTTATTACAGAAATTCCTTTTTCTACAACAACATCTTCTTTAATTGATAGTATTCTTAAAGCTAATGATAAAGGTAAAATCAAGATAAAAAAGATTGAAGATAATACAGCTGCAGAAGTAGAAATTTTAGTGCATTTGCCGCCAAATATTTCACCTGATAAATCTATTGATGCTTTGTATGCTTTTACAAATTGTGAAACATCAATTTCACCTTTAGCCTGTACAATTAAAGATAATACACCTGTTTTTACAGGTGTTTCAGATATGCTAAAGCATTCTACAGATTTAACTGTAGAATTGTTAAAACGTGAGCTAGAAATTCAATTAAATGAATTAGAAGAACAATGGCATTTTTCATCTTTAGAACGAATTTTTATTGAGAATAGAATTTATAGAGATATTGAAGAAGAGGAAACTTGGCAAGGTGTTATTGATGCCATAGATAGAGGATTACAGCCACATATAAAGCATTTAAAAAGAGCAGTTACAGAAGAAGATATTGTTCGTTTAACAGAAATTCGAATTAAAAAAATATCAAAGTTTGATATTGATAAGGCTAAACAATTTATAGAAGGTTTAGAAGATAAGATTGCTGGGGTTAAACATCATTTAGACAATTTGATAGAATTTGCCATAAATTATTTTAAACGTTTAAAAGAGACTTATGGAAAAGGTAAAGAGCGTAAAACCGAAATAAGAATCTTTGACGACATTGTAGCTTCTAAAGTAGCAATGAATAATGCTAAGTTATATGTAAATAGGGCAGAAGGTTTTATTGGTACCTCTTTAAAAAGAGATGAATTTGTTACAGATTGTTCGGATATAGATGATATTATTATCTTCAGAAAAGATGGTGTAATGCTAGTTACAAAAGTAGATTCTAAAACTTTTGTAGGTAAAGATATCATACATATTGCTGTCTTTAAAAAGAAAGACAAACGTACTGTATACAATTTGATGTATAGAGATGGAAAAAGTGGCCCTAGCTATATGAAACGTTTTAACGTAACTTCCGTAACTAGAGACAAAGAGTATAATTTAGCGAATGGAAATAAAGGTTCCTTGGTTCATTATTTTACTGCAAACCCTAATGGAGAAGCAGAGGTTGTAACCATTAATTTAAGAGCAGTAGGTAGTGTTAAAAAACTAAAATGGGATATTGATTTCGCTGATTTAGCTCTAAAGGGTAGAGGTGTTCGTGGAAATACCATAACTAAATATGCGATTAAAAGTGTCGATTTTAAGTCTGAAGGAGTTTCAACGTTAAAACCTAGAAAAATTTGGTTTGATGATGCTGTTCAGCGTTTAAATGTAGATAATCGAGGAGAACTTTTAGGTGAATTTAGAGCAGAAGATAAATTGTTAGTGATTACTCAAAGTGGAAAGGCGAAAGCTGTAAAGCCAGATTTAGCGATGCATTTTGAAGATGATATGATAGTATTGGAAAAGTGGAAACCTGCAAAACCAATATCAGTAATTTATTTTGATGGTGAAAAGTCTCGCTATTACGTAAAACGCTTTGTTATTGAAACTCCAGACAAGGAAGAAGATTTTATTTCAGATCATCCTAAAAGTCAATTAGAAATTGTTTCGACAGATTATAGGCCAATTGCAGAAGTTCAATTCTCTAAAAGAAGTTTGGAGAATGAAAAAGTAAATTTTGAAGAATTTATTGCTGTTAAAGGTATTAAAGCTCTAGGAAACCAATTAACAACAGATAAAATTAAAAATGTTAATTTATTAGAATCACTTCCTTATGAAGTGCTTGAGGAAGAAAAAATTGAAGAAATAGAAGTTGTAGATGAAGAGGTTTTAGATGAAAAATTACCCTTAGAAATTTCTGAAACTAATATTAAAAATCCAGTAGCAGAAGAGCTGTCAGCTGAAGAGAAGGCTAAACTGGCGCTTCAAAAATCAATAGCTAAGAAAAAGGCAGAACAAAAGAAATTAGATGATGAAAATCAAACAACACTTTTTTAGAAATTAAAAAAAAACCTCAATTTAATTGAGCTTTTTTTTATATCAATTACTAATTTTGAGTTATTTCATTTGCTCAAAAAAGGTTAATTCATAATTTGGCAACAGCGTTCCATCTATTATTTTTATGATATCTTTTAATACTAGATCAGGTCTTGTGGGACCTAATTCATAATAGATAACTCCACCTGTTGGCTCCTTTTTTGTAGAAGGGCTGTAGATAGTATTCTTTTTAAAAGCTTTAAATTCTTTATATATTTTGTTGTATGCAACCATTTCTGCCTTAGATGAAAAATACCCAGGAGCAATCCAATAATCTGCTTTAGCTCCTTTATCAAAAACACTTTCTAAGCTTAAAGACAAACTACCTTTTCCTTTTGTGTTTTTATACAAATAATTAAGGTTAGCGTCTTCTAAAAATTGAGCAACAAAACTTTCTCCAGCAGGTAGATTCCAAATTTGCTTGCTCATAATTGCTCCAGAAATAACTGTTTGCTGTTTACGTATTTTTTTTGCTATGTTTTTAGCCTTAAGATAGTTAGTTTCTATTGCAGAAAAAATACTATCAGCCTCTTTTTCTTTATCAAAAAGAATTCCAAAAAACTTAATCCACTCAGCTCTTCCTAACGGAGTTTCTTCTAACCAGTCACTATTATAAATTACTTGAAGACCAGATTTTTGAACTGTGTTTAAAGATTTGTCTGCTGTATCTATACTGTAGCCAACTACTAATTCTGGCATTAAATCAAGAATAATTTCAGTATTTAGAGAAGATGCTTTGCCTATTTCTTTAATATTTCCATTATCAATACGTTTTCTGGTTCTTTCTGAAGAAATGTAATTTGAAAAAGGAAAACCAATTATTGAATTTTCTTCTTCTAAAAGTTCTATCATTGGAATATGAGTTGTTGATGTTACAATCATTTTTTTTACTGGAACTATAATTTCGTTTTTAGACAGATCTTCCTTCTTTTTGTCTTTACTAATAAAATAGTCATAATTTTTATTTGCATTCTGATATGCAGATGTAATACGTAATATTTTATGGTTATTTTTAGTTATAACCTTAAAACCTTTTGCATACTTAATATAACTTGATACTTGTTTACTTGTTTCGTTCTCTTTTTTATTATTAGTGCAACTTAAAATTATAAGAATAAAGCATAGTATAGGGTAGATTATTTTTTGCATCTTATCAGATTATTTTAAAAACTAGTACAAAAGTAATTTATTTCTTTATGAATGAAATAGTCTTACAAGCTATTGTTGTTAAAGAATATATAATTTGTTTCTATAATCATTAGATTTTTACTAATGAAGCACTTATCTTTGTATTGATTTTTGGTTTTAATGTAATTAATCATTTTGCATTAAATTAAAAGGGAATCTAGTTAAACTCTAGAACTGTACCCGCAACTGTAAGCTATCAAGCTTGTAATTAATTCTTTAACC
>Ga0209136_1002162_pt1 | contig 12184 bp, 10 predicted proteins | sample SaaInl0LU_22_DNA_FD_184640 | JGI IMG/M metagenome (GOLD analysis project Ga0209136, IMG submission 184640) | Marine microbial communities from expanding oxygen minimum zones in the Saanich Inlet - ESP_90LU_22_DNA (SPAdes) (version 2) | ecosystem: Environmental > Aquatic > Marine > Intertidal... | reverse complement strand
ACGCCAAAGCGTCTGACGAAAAAGTTTCCGGTGTTGTTCAAAAAGATGATTATGAAATAGAAAAGATAGGTGAACGCAATCTGAAAAGGGGCCACTATTTTTAGTGTCCTAACCGGAACACTTAGAGCCATATTCTTTGGGACAAGCTCCCCGAAAAGAAAAGAAAAAAGTGTTGCAATCGTGAGGGCAATCGCTGCCCCCAGGATGCTGACGGTGTTTTCAGTCAAGCCAAGAGAGGTGAGCCATGGGGAGAGTAATGAAGAAATTGCCGGTTCTGCCAAAAACCCGGTCAAAAGTGTTGTGAGGGTAATTCCGAGTTGGCCCGCAGAAAGGTGAGTGCTAGTTCTTTTGACGGCCATGATTGGCAGTTTTAGTCTTTTTTCGCCGGCTGACTGACGTGATTCTAGGTCTGTTCGATCAGTGTTTACCAGTGAGAACTCGCTGGCAACAAACAGGCCAGTACCAACTGTGAGCAAGGCGGCAAGCCCCAATTGAATCCACTCGCTCACTGGCGGATCCAATCTCTGGGGAAAGTACTCGGAGGCTCCATTTCTTTTCTAGCTTAGCGGTAGGCTAGACACCAATGGCTCATTGAACTCAAAGGGGTGATTCAGCTGTCTGCCGAAGGCTCTAATTCAGACAACGATTTTGGCGCAAACGAATGGCTTGTTGCGGAAATGTATGGTCAATGGAAAGAAAATCCTGACTCCGTAGATAAATCCTGGTGGCCCATTCTTGAAAAATATCAAACCACTGACTCATCTGCGCAGACCAACTCTGCCAATGCGGCTCCCGCCGAACCGAAGACCACTGAAGCACCCGCCGAAACAGCGCCTGCTAGGGACTCCTCGGAGCCGGACACTTCTACCAGGCCAATCGCGAAAACCACGAAGCTTGAACCCAAAACCCAGCCAATTCCAGCGCAGGCTCCTCCCACGGGTGCAATAAATCTGCCCACAGTTGATGAAGAAGCTCAGCCTGAAATTCAGATCCTGAGGGGCATGCCAAAAACTTTGGCTGCGAATATGGACTCCTCGCTCGAAGTCCCAACCGCGACAAGCGTCCGAGCAGTACCTGCAAAACTGCTAATCGACAATCGAATCGTCATCAATTCTCACCTTTCACGAACACGCGGTGGAAAGGTTTCCTTCACTCACCTAATTGGCTTTGCACTTATCAAAGCAATGAAGAAGATGCCTTCAATGAACGTCTATTACGACATAGTTGATGGTAAGCCAGCGTTGGTAAAGCCTCCACATATCAACTTTGGTCTTGCAATTGACATCCCCAAGCCCGATGGTTCGAGGGCTCTGCTAGTTCCAAACATCAAGGCCAGCGAGAAATTGGCCTTCAATGAATTCCTGATGGCATATGAGGAACTTGTCAAAAAAGCGCGCGACAACAAGCTCACAGCAGCAGATTTTGGAGGCACCACCGTGTCTCTAACAAATCCTGGCGGAATCGGAACAGTTCACTCTGTGCCGAGACTCACCAAGGGTCAGGGTGCAATTATCGGAGTTGGAGCGCTTGAGCATCCAGCTGAGTATCAGGGTCTCAGTGAGGGGCAACTTGCTCGAATTGGTGTAAGCAAAGTTTTGACACTCACCTCAACTTATGACCACAGGGTTATTCAAGGTGCCGGTAGTGGAGAGTTCCTCAAAATTGTCTCCGACCTTTTGCGCGGAGAAGACAATTTCTATCAAGAGGTCTTTGCAGACATGCGAATTCCTTATGAGCCAGTGTTGTGGTCTCAAGATTTTGACTCTGAAGATAACGACGATCGACCAAAGAGTGCTCGAATTCAAGAATTGATTAACGCGTATCGAGTTCGTGGACACTTGATGGCAGACGTTGAACCACTTGAGTACGTTCAGCGCTCCCACCCTGACTTGGATGTAAGAACCCACGGTCTCAGTCTTTGGGATCTGGACCGTTCATTCAGGACTGGCGGTTTTGGCGGCAAGTCGAAAGCCAAATTTCGCGAGATATTAGGAATTCTCAGAGATACCTACTGCCGGACAGTTGGTATCGAGTACATGCACATTCAGAATCCCGATGAACGCGAGTGGTTCCAGTCCAAACTTGAAAGGCCCTACAAAAAGCCTTCTCGAGAAGAGCAGCTTCGAATTCTGAACAAGCTGAATGAAGCAGAGGCTTTTGAAACCTTCCTGCAGACAAAGTTCGTTGGACAAAAGCGCTTCAGTTTGGAAGGAAGCGAATCGCTAATTGCGTCACTTGACGAGATCTTGCAAGAGGCTGCCAATGCAGGTCTAGAAACCGCGGCGATTGGCATGGCTCACCGTGGAAGACTGAACGTTCTCACTAACATTGCCGGAAAGACCTATGGGCAGGTGTTTAGAGAGTTTGAGGGAAATACTGACACCGGCACGGTGCAGGGCTCTGGTGATGTGAAATACCACCTTGGCACAACTGGCAAATACACCTCGATTGAGGGCCAGGAGGTGCAGGTTGAGCTAGCGGCTAACCCATCTCACCTTGAAGCTGTGAATCCCGTTCTGGAGGGAATCGTCCGAGGGAAACTTGACAAGCTTGGAACCATCCCTGAGTCTTACCCGGTATTGCCGATCCTTATTCATGGTGACGCAGCGTTTGCGGGTCAGGGTGTCGTTCCTGAGACTCTGAACATGAGTCAACTTCGCGGTTATCGGACCGGTGGAACAATTCACCTAATTGTCAACAACCAAGTCGGTTTCACGACCCCTCCAAGTGAGGCGAGGTCGACCGTATATGCAACCGATGTGGCTAAGACTATTCAGGCCCCTATTTTCCATGTGAATGGAGATGACCCAGAGGCTGTTGCCCGTGTCAGCAAATTGGCTTTCGAATATCGTCAGCAGTTCAACAAAGATGTAGTTGTTGACATAATCAGCTACCGTCGCCGGGGTCACAACGAAGGGGACGATCCTTCGATGACCCAACCGTTGATGTACACCTTGATTGAGCAGAAGCGCAGTGTGAGAACACTCTACCTAGAGGCTCTAGTTGGTCGAGGCGATATCACCCAGGAGGAATTCGACCAGGCCAATGACGACTTCCAGACAAAGCTGGAAAGCGCCTTCGTTGAAGTTCACGAGGCCATGAATGACACCATCCAGCTGCAAGCAAGACCAGTGGGAATCGGAACCACAGCGAGTGACAAACCAGAGCTTTCAAGGCCGACCGCTGTAAGTAAAGAATTGGTTGAGTCGATTGGTGAGGCACACAAAAACAAACCAGCAGGCTTCACCGTTCACCCCAAGCTCGAGCAATTGCTTGAAAAACGCGTTCACATGTCCAAAGAGGGCGGCATCGATTGGGGATTCGGCGAGTTACTGGCATTTGGATCATTGCTTATGGAGGGAACTCCGGTAAGGCTAGCCGGGCAGGATTCGCGAAGAGGAACCTTCGTTCAGCGCCATGCAGTTTTCCACGATCGAGAAAATGGTCAGGAGTGGATGCCGCTTAGGTTTATCTCGGAAAACCAGGCTGAGTTGTGGGTCTACGACTCGCTTCTGAGCGAATACGCGGCGATGGGCTTTGAATACGGTTATAGCGTCGAGCGCCCCGAGGCTCTTACCCTATGGGAAGCCCAGTTTGGCGATTTCGGAAACGGTGCCCAGACAATCATCGATGAATTCATATCCAGTGCTGAACAGAAATGGAGCCAGCGAAGTGGATTGGTTCTGCTTCTGCCACACGGCTACGAGGGTCAGGGTCCCGATCACAGTTCGGCAAGAATTGAGCGTTATCTCCAACTGAGTGCTGAAAACAACATGACAGTTGCTCAACCCTCAACTCCCGCAAGCCACTTCCACCTGCTTCGCAGGCAGGCCTATACAAACCCCAAGCGACCGCTAATTATCTTTAGCCCTAAGTCAATGCTTCGACTTAGAGCTGCTGTTAGCTCAGTGGAGGACTTTACGGAGGGCGAGTTCAGGCCACTTATCGATGACCCCAAGGTCACCGACCCGTCAAAGATTCAAAGGGCATTGTTCTGCTCCGGCAAGGTTTATTGGGATCTGCTTGCAGAAAAGGAGAAGAGCAATCGAGACGATGTCGCAATTATCAGACTTGAGCAGCTCTACCCAACCCCAGTTGACGAAATCAAAGAGTTGGCATCGAAATACTCATCCGCTGAGGCCGTTTGGGTACAGGATGAGCCTGCGAACCAGGGTCCATGGACTTACATGGGCCTATTCCTACCAAGATACATGGGAGGAAAGATTATGAGACTGGTTTCAAGGCCTGCGAGCGCCTCACCTGCAACCGGTTCCGCCAAAACTCACCAGGCGGAGCAAAAAGACTTAGTTCGCAGAGCTTTTGAGGATGAAATCTAAATTAGTTGTGATCTTGAATCTCGCGAAGACGATCTAAGACTCGTTTAGCAAGCTCGGGTGGTGGTGCCTCGTCGCACGAATGCTGGATAACCTGGTTGAAAACAACCTCGATGTCGTACTCTCGCTCACAGTTTTCGCAATTGGCTAGATGGGCGGTAATCGCCTCCATCTCGGGCTCCTGAAGCTCTTGGTGGAGATACTCGTGAACGCGAACTTTAGTCTCTTCGCAATCTACCGGTTCGTAGGTGCTCACTTGAAAATATCTCCCTATCTGCCAAAGCCTTCTTGCCTTGCATAGTCAGTCAACAATTCTCTGAGCATTTTCTTCCCGCGGTGCAATCTACTCATGACAGTTCCAACTGGAGTTTCCATAACCTCGGCAATTTCTGCATAGGGTAAACCCTCAACTACCGCGTAGTAAACAACCATTCTGAACTCATCAGGAATTTGGTCTAATGACTCGCGAATGATGCTCGATGGGAGGTTGTCCATCGCCTCCAACTCGGCGCTCCTGGCAGCTTTGGCGGTGACAGATTCACCACTTCCAACCTGCCAATCCTCCAGATCATCAAGTCCAGACTTCGCTTGGTCCTTAGCGCGCTTGTTATAGAGGTTGATATGAGTATTTGTCATAATTCTGTAAAGCCAAGCTTTCAGGTTTGTCCCCTGTTGAAATTTATCCCAAGCGACATAAGCCTTGGCGAAAGTTTCTTGAACCAAATCCTCGGCATCGCTTGGGTTTCTGGTCCATCTCAAAGCCGCGCCATACAATTGCGGCATCAGTGGTAAAGCTTGCTCCTCAAAGGCTCTGAGTTTTTCTGCCTTCGTATCGGGAGCTTCTGCATCCTTCATTACTAGCCAGACTAGCGTTAGTTGAGAGGCCAAAGGTGAATACTGAGAATAAGTTTCAGTCAATTCAAAGGTAGATTATTAGCCAATGACTTCAAAAATTTTCTCTGCGCCGCAGGCTGCTGGCCCAATCAGCGGAGCTATCTCCATACCCGGCTCAAAGTCATTGACCAATCGTGAGATATTGCTCTCCGCGTTGGCTGAAGGAGAGTCCGTCCTCAATAAACCGCTAATTTCCAGAGATAGTCAACTGATGCTGGATGCCGTGAAGGCACTGGGTGCAGAAGTTACCCCGAGGGCAGATTCAGTGGAAATAGCTCCCGCAACTCTCAACAAAGACGCCTCGATACATTGTGGTCTGGCTGGGACGGTCATGCGGTTTGTGCCCCTAGTTGCAGCTCTGAATGACGGAAAAATCACCTTCGACGCAGATAAAGAGGCAAAAGCCAGGCCGCTGCAGGGAGTCTTTGATGCCTTAGATCAACTGGGCGTGAACTACGAAAAAGGCTCGGATAGCTTTCCTTTCGCAGTGATTGGCAATGCGGGAACAAACGCGGCTGAAGTTACTCTGGACGCTTCAAAATCATCGCAATTTGTTTCCGCGTTGATGCTTGTGGCGCCAAAATTGGAAAAGGGCCTAGTAATCAATCATCAAGGGGATTCTCTTCCTTCGATTCCACACATCGAAATGACGATCAGCTGCCTAGAACAAAGGGGCGTATCCGTTAGGAAATTGTCAGAGGCGAGCTGGAAGGTATTCCCAGGTCAAATATCGGCTCGGGATCTAGTGATTGAACCAGATTTGTCCAACGCCGGCGCTTTTTTAGCTGCGGTCATGGTCGCAGGGGGCGACTTGCTAGTGAAAGACTGGCCAAAACAAACGACTCAGGTTGGAAAACAGTACATAGAAATCCTGGGAAGAATGGGGGCAAAGTTCGAATTCAGCTCGGAGGGGCTGAAAATTTCCTCAACCGGTGAGATACATGGAATCCAAGCAGACCTCTCTGAGGCGGGAGAGCTAACCCCAACTATTGCTGCCTTGGCGGCACTTGCAGACACTCCAAGCAAGCTATCCGGCATTGCCCACCTGCGAGGACATGAAACAGATCGACTGCGGGCGCTGGCCGCAGAGATAAATCGTGTTGGCGGCGATTGTCTTGAAACTGAGGATGGATTAGTAATCAATCCTAAGAAAATTTCGGGTGGCGAATGGCGTACTTACCACGACCACAGAATGGCTACTACCGGCGCAATTTTGGGTCTCAGCGCACCAATTGATATCGAAAACGTCGAGACAACCGCGAAAACCATGCCCGATTTCAAAGATATGTGGCTGGAGCTTATTTCGTGAGTTGGTTATATGAGCCGGGAGATCAGAAACATGATCTCGATGAATCGGATGTGCGCATCAGGCCAAATCCAAAAGGCTCAAGGCCCAGAACCAAACGTCGGCCAAACTATGACGCCCTACCTGTAGGAATGGTTCTCACTGTCAATTTAGCCAGGTATCAGGTGCTGACCGAAAATGGCGAAATTACCGCCACCCTGGCAAAGGAGCTTCGCAAACAGGGAGCCGTTGTAGGAGATCAGGTTTACCTCGACGGAGACCTCACCGGTGATAAGGGGTCACTGGCCAGAATTGTGAAGATTGGTCCGCGAAAGACTCTTCTCCGGCGCTCCGCGGAGGATGACAAATTCAACGAGCAGCCAATTGTTGCCAACGCTGATCAATTGGCAATCGTTATGGCAAGTGCCAACCCAGATCCCAACATTGGTCTATTGGACAGATATCTAGCAAGTGCTTTCGCTTCTGGTTTGGATGCGATTCTGATTATGACCAAAACAGATGTTGAGGAGGCAAAGGAGTTTCTTGAAAACCTTCAAGGTCTGCCGATAAAGATATTCAAGACTCGAAGCGACAGCTTTAAGTTGAAAGATCTCAAAAAGTCTCTATCAGGAAAAAAGACTGTCTTTGTTGGATACTCAGGGGTTGGAAAATCAACTTTGGTCAACGCCTTGACTGGCACCACTTTAGATACCGGTGATGTAAACGCCGTGACCGGCAAAGGAAAGCACACATCCAGTGCCGCAAAGGCGATTCCCTTGGAAGACGGTTGGCTAATCGATACCCCGGGGGTTCGCACATTCGGTTTGGGTTTGATTGAAAAAGACGATTTACTCGGTGCCTTTGAGGACATTGCCGAAATCACCAACGAGTGTCCAAGAGGGTGCGAGCACCAGTTGGAAACAGCCAACTGCGTTCTCAACGAGGAAAATGAGATTCCGCTCGCTAGGCTTAATTCCTTTCGGAGACTACTCAAAGTATTGGAGGCGGAGCAATGGGAGCGCAGATGAGCGACGACTTGGCTTTTGCCCACAAGCTTGCGAATGCCGCCGACCAAATCTCCAGGCAAAGATTCCTCTCGCTTGATCTAAAGGTTGAGACTAAGCCAGACCGAACTCCAGTTACGGATGCTGATAAATCAGTGGAGAGGGCCATCAGAGAGCTGATTGCCGCCGAGCGACCAGATGATTCAATCATTGGCGAAGAATTCGAAAACACGGGCGACACAGACAGAGTTTGGATTATCGACCCGATAGACGGAACCGCCAACTTTCTGCGCGGAGTACCCGTTTGGGCAACCCTGATAAGCCTTCGAGTGGCGGGGGAATATGTTCTTGGAGTTGTTAGCGCTCCTGCGATGAAAAGAAGATGGTGGGCTGAGTCTGGCCAAGGAGCTTTCACTGAAGATGTTGATGGTAGTTCACGGCAGATAAAGGTTTCTCAGGTCAAGGACATTGCAGATGCCTCTTTTAGCTTTTCAAGTATTGAACTTTGGGAAGAAAATGGAGAACTTGAAAAGCTTTGGGAAATCTCCAAAAAGGTCTGGAGGACTCGGGCATACGGAGATTTTTGGTCGCACATGATGGTTGCCGAGGGGGCCGTTGACATAAGCGCCGAGAGCCACCTGAAGATATTTGACTGGGCTGCCCTAGTGCCAATCGTCACCGAAGCTGGCGGGATGCTCCGAGACCAGTCTGGGGAACTCACTGACAACTCCAGCAAGGTAATGGCCAGCAATGGAATTCTCGATCAGCAGCTAAGCGAGTTGATTAATTGAAGTTGAGGCTGTTGCTAGCTGTTGCGCTAGTTGTCTTTCTGGCTGCCAACCTTAGAAGTGCGGTCACCTCGTTTTCACCAATCGTATTTTTTATTCGAGAGGACTTGTACCTCTCGTCACTTTCAGAGAGTTTGATTGCAGCAACCGCACCGGTCATGTTTGCAATCGGAGCGATTCTGGGAACACGGCCGGCTCGCAGGCTTGGGTTGGAAATGACCTCACTGCTGGTTGGAGTAGCCATCGTCGCCGGACATCTGATGCGAGGTCTGGCGACCAACGCTGAGTTGCTTATCGCCGGTTCGCTTGTGGCCCTGGCGGGCATGGGCGTAGGAAACCTGATTTTGCCCTCAATCATTCGAAGGTACTTTCCAGACCGCATAGGCCTTTTGACAACTGTTTACATAACATTCATTAGCTTTGGGACTTTTGTCCCGCCACTGATAGCGGTTTCCGTTGCGGAGAGCTTTGGATGGAGAGTTTCTCTCGCTCAATGGGCTGTCTTGGCCGCGCTAATAATCATTCCATCGGCGTCACTGCTCAGGGAGAACAAAAAAGTTGAGCTGAGTCTAAAGCCTGCAAAATTACCGCTTTTCAAATCTCCGACCGCAGTTGCGATCATGACCATATTTCTGGTCTCTTCGATAACTGCATATCTTTCTTTTGGCTGGCTTCCAACCATTGCCGTTGAACACGCTGGAGTGGACGTCGGTCAAGCCGCTTTGCTGCTATCAATCTTTGCCTTTATGGGGCTACCCAGTGGCCTAATCGCTCCGCTTTTGGCGGAGAAGTTTCCAAACTCTCAATGGTTGATTGTTGCTGGAGCTGGAATCAGTGGTGTAGTTGGCTCCTTAGGATTTATCTTTTTGCCAGAGTTCGTATTTTTCTTCGTGATCTTTTTGGGACTCGCTCAATTGACTTTCCCGCTGAGCTTGGCGCTTTTCAACCTCCGAAGCAGAAAGCCAGACACGGTTCTGCAAATTTCGAGCTTTGCTCAGTTTTTGGGCTACAGCGCCGCAAGCATAACCACTCTCAGCGTTGGCTTCATAAGAGACCTATTCGGTGGATGGGAAATCGTATTGGCGGTTATTGGGGCGAGCAATCTACTGGTAGTAACAGCGGCAATCACGCTTTCCAAAAAAAGCTTTATTGAGGACGAGCTAACTCCACCTGTCGAGTGAGTACTCAGCTCTGATAGTTCGCACAGTGGCAGACTTGCCTCGGATGGCAATGCTCTCGGTTACAACCCGGTTACCACTCCGCTTGACTCCCTCAAGCATTGCGCCGTCAGTTACTCCGGTGGCTATGAAAAATGTATTTTCACTTGCAACCATGTCTTCAATTTCGTAAACATGGTCGAATTTCAAACCAGCTTTTTCGCCTTCTCGGAATTCAAAGTCTTCTCTGGGGTGCAAAATGCCCTGCATGTGCCCGCCCAATGCGCGAATACCGCAGGCAGTGACTATCCCCTCTGGAGATCCACCGATTCCCACACACATGTCAACTCTTGATGACTCTCTGGCTGACTGGATTCCGCCGGCCACATCCCCATCTCTCAGCAGCCTGGTTCGAGCACCGGCCTCCCGAATTTGCTCGATGTAGTGGTTGTTATAGTCGCGATCTAGAATCGCCACCAGCACGTCCTCGGCATTTTTTCCAGCACTCTTTGCATAAGCTCTGATGTTTTCGGCTAGTGGTTTTCTGATATCCACGACTCCGACTCCCGCCGAGCCTGTGACCAATTTGTCCATTTTGTATACCGAGGAGGCATCCAACATGCTGCCTCGATCACTGACGGCAATAACGCTTATTGCATTCATTCTTCCCGCTGCAGTCAAAGAGGTGCCGTCAATTGGGTCTACCGCAATATCTGTTTCGGGACCCTCGCCGCTGCCGACAATTTCACCGTTGAAAAGCATTGGAGCGTCATCTTTTTCGCCCTCGCCAATCACAACTTTTCCCTGAAAGTTCACAGTGGCCAGAAAGGCTCTCATTGCATCCACTGCCGCACCGTCAGCTGCGTTTTTATCGCCTCTACCAATAAATGGATAGGCCCGGATTGCTGCCGCTTCAGTTGCCCGGACTAACTCCATAGCTAAGTTTCTGTCTGGGTGAAGGGATGGTTGCTCCATGTTTCCAAGCCTAGCTTGGTTCACTGAAACTCGACTCCGACTTCCTCGCAGCGATTGCCAATATCGATAAGTAACTCATCTATTGCCGCTCTTGACTCACTCACTGGAGCTGAAGAGGACAGTTCTTCTAGCAAATTGCCGACGTCATCCCCCAAACCATCGCTTAGCGGCTCAGTTACACCGGATAGAAATTCAGCAGCCGAAGACAAAAATTCGCTGTCTACCACTTGGTTCTCGTAAGCCTCGTTGACGTTTTGCAGAACACTCTCGGCGGAGGAACAAAAGGCCGCGTCGGCAGCAACTTGCACCGGATTTACCGTGCAACCGGAAACAGCGAAGAGTAGCAAGGTCAAAGCTAAGAGTTTTTTCATCAAGAGATAATCATCTCAAGTTCAGCTAACGCTGAGCTGCAAGCTGTAATCTGTGTCGCATGCTGATCGACAAAAAACACCCCGAGGGGAAACTCGCCAATTTCAGGCACCTTGGAGGAATTGTCACGGGTCACGGCTCGATCCGGGATCATTTCAGCTACCGCTCAGATGACGTGAGCAGTATCGATGACGAGGAAGCAGAAAGGCTTGCCGCGCTTGAGGTTTCGCTGATTATCGATTTTCGGGACCCGGAGGAGACTAAATCTGGCAGGGGCCCAATAGCCAACCACGTTGAGGGTTATCTAAATCTTCCCCTGATTGAATCCTCCGGGAATTCCGGACAGGTGCTTCACAAAATTTTTGATGAGAGCTTTTCAGCCGAGGATCTTGGCGACTGGTATTTCTATCTGATGGGGCAGGTGGCTCCTTTGGTAAATCAGGGAATTGAAGCAATCGCAGAGAGTGATAAACCGGTTATTTTTCACTGCGCTGCTGGCAAGGACAGAACCGGGATTTTTGCTGCGGGATTGTTGAGTGCTTTGGATACAGACCAGCAGCACATATTGGATGACTTCGAGCAGACTCAGGCAAATATGCCGAAAGTACTGCACCGACTTATGAGGCTTCAACCAATGTTCAACGAGCAGGCGATCATGCAAGCGGGCGCCTTACTCAGAGCAGATCGAGCAGCAATGCAAAGATTTCTTAATCTTGCCGACATGGAACACGGCGGGCTAAAACAGATGCTGCTGGATAGTGGTTTGAGCAAGAAAACAATTGACCGGCTCAAAAAAACGCAGATTCAGAATCGGTAACAAGGAAGCTTTCGGTAACATCTGCAGTTAGGTTGTTAGGGTTTTTAGGAAACCGAGGACAATATGCAGATTTATGACAACATCACCCAGGTAGTTGGTAATACCCCGCTGGTTCGCTTGAACCGAATCATGGGAGACAACGCCGAGGTCTTAGCGAAACTTGAGTTTTATAACCCCTCCGCCACCGTGAAGGATCGTATTGGTATTGCGATGGTTGACGCTGCCGAGAAATCAGGTCAACTAAAGCCTGGCGGGACAATCGTTGAGGCCACGAGTGGAAACACTGGAATCGCCCTTGCAATGGTTGGAGCCGCCCGAGGATACCGCGTGGTGCTGGTTATGCCGGATTCGATGAGTATGGAGCGCAGAACCCTTCTGAAGGCCTACGGAGCAGAATTGGTTCTCACTCCAGCAGCGGAAGGCGGAATGCGCGCCGCAGTCGCCAAAGCCGAGGAAATCGGTGGAGAATCAGGGGCGGTCTTAGTAAGGCAGTTTGCAAACGAGGCAAACCCAGAAATTCACAGAAACACAACAGGCCAGGAAATTTGGAGAGACACCGAT
>Ga0209136_1002158_pt1 | contig 12206 bp, 9 predicted proteins | sample SaaInl0LU_22_DNA_FD_184640 | JGI IMG/M metagenome (GOLD analysis project Ga0209136, IMG submission 184640) | Marine microbial communities from expanding oxygen minimum zones in the Saanich Inlet - ESP_90LU_22_DNA (SPAdes) (version 2) | ecosystem: Environmental > Aquatic > Marine > Intertidal zone... | reverse complement strand
TCTTGTATATATTCGGGATGTTCTTCTGCCAACCATGAATCTGTCGTAGCGTTATATGTGTACTCATGTCCAAATCTATTATGTTTCGCATTATTCGAAGCAGTCTTTGGAAAATTAAGTGAATTTGATCCGTTACTTGACATCTGTTATCTCCTTACTATTAAGTTTTGCTTCTAATACTTCAATACGAAGCTGTTGTTCTTTGATTGCTTCGATAAGAACAGCGACCATGTTGCTGTACTTAACTGACTTAATTCCTTCTTCATTGGTGCTAACCACATCCGGCAGTACATCTTCTACCTCCTGAGCAATGACACCTATCTCTGAGCCACCGTTCTCTATCCAATCGAATGAGACACCACGCAGTGACGTAACGGCGTCCAGAGAGCCGCTGAGTGTCTCTACGTTTGTCTTGAGTGTGGCGTCTGAGGTGGTGTTGAAGTTGTCAGCCGTGACAGTCCCAGAAATGTCTACACCTGTGGAGGTAGTATCTATATTAGGTCCCATACTATTTAACCATGTTGCCCCATCCCATACATATAAGCCTTGATCGGGAGCAGAGATATTGTACCATGCATCTCCTAAATCTGGGGTTGATGGCGCGGATGTAGAAACAGTTGCACCTATACCCTGTTCACCTTGTATACCCTGTTCACCTTGTATACCCTGAATACCTTGTATACCCTGTATACCCTGAATACCCTGAATACCTTGTTCGCCTTGAATACCTTGTAATGATGCTAACCATTGTAATTCAGTGCCAACAAATCCATTTACTACTGCAACTTCATATGCACTTAAACCTTGTAATGTTTCCAGCCATTCGGTTACTGTTCCTGAAAATCCTTCGCCTAATGCAACCTGATAAGCACTAAGACCTTCTGGTCCTGCTATACCAGGTGATAAGTCTATCCAGGCGTCTAATGTTTCAGAATATACATATGCTCTGCCAGTAGTTAATGTATCATACCATAAGTCACCTTCTCTTGGAGCAGGAAATGTAGGCGAAGTATCAGAAAGAGTAATCGCTTGGCCACCAATTGACCCCCACACGACTCCATCCCAACCTTCAAATAATTGTTCGTCAGTATTATAGCGAATTTGTCCTACATCTGCAGATATAGAAACACCTGTTTCGCCTGGTCTCTGTTCGGTGGTACCAATTGGTACTTTTAATGCAGTTGTGCCGCTTACATTAGTATATCCAGTTGCCACATCAGTTGTAAATTTTCCTTGGCCTATATTAAATGTTGTCGCATTAAATGTGAAATTAGCATCATCTTCTAATTCACCATCGACACCAGCAATAACAATTCTATTATCTGTTAAATCTTTAATATTAGCAGATTCAACAGTTAATTGTCCTGCCACATATGTATCACCAGTAAGATTATTAATTGTAAACTTATCTAAATTATCACCTATTAATATATCACCGTTAGCATCAATTCTCATACGATGACCTGCTTCCGTATAAAAATCTAATTGATTGTTATCCGTACCGGGAGAAATCTCTGGAATAATATAAGTATTTTGGTCAACATCTTTTACGCCACCAAGTGATCCCCAGTTAGTACCATCGTAACCTTCAAATGTTAGGTCTTGTGAATTATAACGAATTTGTCCTTGTGCAACTGCTATAGGAACACCAGCCTCACCTGGACGCTGTGCTGTATTTCCAACTGGTATTTTAATAGCGTCGGTAGCAAGAACACTTGTATAGCCTTTTATTGTTGTAACTCCAGTAGCAACATCTACTGTGAAATTATCTTGGCCGATATTAAATGTTGTTGCGTCAAAGGTAAAATTAGCATCATCTTCTAATTCGCCATCGACTCCAGCAATAACAATTCTATTATCTGTCAAATCTTTAATATTAGCAGATTCAGCAGTCAATTGTCCTGCCATATATGTATCACCTGTGGCAACATCTACTGTAAAATTACCCAATCCAATATTAAATGTAGTAGCATCCATAGTGAAATTAGCATCATCTTCTAATTCGCCATCGACTCCAGCAATAACAATTCTATTATCTGTCAAATCTTTAATATTAGCAGATTCAGCAGTCAATTGTCCTGCCATATATGTATCACCTGTGGCAACATCTACTGTAAAATTACCCAATCCAATATTAAATGTTGTTGCATCAAAAGTAAAATTGGCATCATCTTCTAATTCACCATCAACGCCAGCAATAACAATTCTATTATCTGTCAAATCTTCAACATTCGCACTTGCCATGGATGTCTGACCGTCAACATCAAAATCACCCGCCGTATACATATTACCTGTGGCAACATCTACTGTGAATTTACCTTGTCCAATATTAAATGTAGTAGCATCCATAGTGAAATTAGCATCATCTTCTAATTCGCCATCAATACCAACAATAACAATTCTATTATCTGTTAAATCTTTGATATTAGCAGATTCAGCAGTCAATTGTCCTGCCACATATGTATCACCTGTAGCAACATCTACTGTGAATTTACCTTGTCCAATATTAAATGTTGTTGCGTCAAAAGTAAAATTAGCATCATCTTCTAATTCACCATCAATACCAACAATAACAATTCTATTATCTGTTAAATCTTCTATGTTAGCACTTGCTAAAGTTGATTGGCCATCCACATGTAGAAAACCATTTATAAGTGTATTTCCGGTTGCCCATAAATTTCGAACCTGCAAATCTGTCCCGCGAGTACTCCAACTATTAAGTGCCTCATCCCAAACAAAAAATACATTAGTATCATCGCCCCGATGAATTTCAAATCCAACATCTTCACTAGCAGGCCCAGTATGGTCATAATTCATTCCCACAATTGGATCTGCAATGAATAAGTCGGTTGTATCAATAGTAGTAACAGTACCATTAACATCTAAGTTTCCTTGAATTACTACATCTCTATTAACTTTTAAATCTCTGTTAATTTGAACATCTTCTTCTGCTATTACTCTTTCGCCACTCAAGAATAATCTATCACCAAATTTAATTTGTTCTGCCATATCAATTTCCCAATACAATATTATATATGATAGTATTTATCATTCTAGAATTATACGCACAAAAAAACCCGGAAGCGAACTCCCGGGTCTTATTAATTAATCGTTTAAGTAAAACTTATACGAATGCTAGGTTTGACACAGCGATTTTTGAAACATAATCTGCTGCGTTGCCTAGTGATGATGCTGTGTTTGTTAGCTCAACGTAACCGTAGCGTGTCATGAATGATACTACTGGCTCGAATGATGCTGGATCAACAACAACGCCTGATGACATTAGAGGTACATATGGGCAATAGAATGCTGCTGCATCGATTTCGCCTTGGCCTTTATAGCCTAGAAGTACTGGTGCATCGTCTGCTGCATATGTGTTTACATAGATACGCATTGTGCCATTTAGAGTACCAACGAATTTTGTATTTGTTGGTGCTTCGAATGTGCCTTCTGTTGTACGTGCAAATGCTGATGTAGTTGCTGACTGTAGCACTGTTAGTGCTGACGGTGATACAACTGCCCAGTTTGCTGCACCGCGACGTGTGCGCTGTGCTACTAGGTTTGCTTGCTGGTTAATTAGCGTTGCTAGAACTGCATGCTTGTCGCCTACGAATGTTGGTGTACCAGTGAATGTCTGTGACATGTCAAATGATGCGCCTTGTGTCGCAAGATTTTCTAGTGAACCTAGAACTTCTTGGTCGATTTCAGCAGTGATTTCCATAGCAAGTGCTGCCATGATTTCTGCTTCGATGTCTAGACCGTGCATTGCGTTTGCGTCTTGCGCTGCTTCGAATGTCCAACGTGCTGATAGTTTGCGTGTTTTTGCTTCTACTGTCTGCTTTAGGACTTGGATTGACATACGGTTACCCGCAGTACCTTCCATTGATGCTGTTGCTGCTGGTGCGCCTGCTGCGTCACCTGAGTAGTTCTTAGCAATTTCAAATGGTGATAATGCTTCCGCGCCTGCTGTTACGCCTGCTGCTGTGTCTGAATAACGAACACGTAGCGTGTGGATTTGACCTACTGGGCCTGTCATTGGCTGAACGCCGATGATTTCGTTTGCAATAACTGTTGGCATCACACGACGGATAACTGGAAGGATCACTTTGTTAAGTGTCGCAATGTTACCTGACTGTGTTGCGCCTGCTGTTGCTGACTCGTTAAGAGCAACTTTTGTATTTTCTAGAACTGATGACATTACGTCACGCTTTGTTCCTTCTAGACCTTCTAGAAGTGCTTCACGTGTAGTGTCCCAGTTGTTACCTTCAAAAAGATTTTCCATCTTTTTATCTCCTGTAATAAGTGTTTATAGTCCTGCTAATTTCTTTAGCACAACAATATTAGCATCGTCACTTGATTGCGCTTGTGTATCAACAGATACTCCACGGTCACCAGTATGTTCTGTAACTTTGCTTTCAGTTAGGGTTGTTTTTGTTTCTGCTTGCGCAGTAACATTTTCATTTAAAACTGCTGGTAGATACTTCTTAAAAGCAGCCTTTAGTTTTGAAGTTTTTACTGATTCTAATAAATCAGACATTACTCTGCGTTTCTCGCCTGCTAATGGTGACAATAGAGAATCCATCTCAGTCTTACGAGATATACGATCTTCCATTACACGATGCTTGCGTGATGCTTCAGTAATAGCTGCTTCTTTATCAGCAATCATTTCTTCTAGTTCTGCAACTTTTTGCGCAGATTCGTTTAGTTTGCCGTTCATTTTTGCGACTTCGGTGCCTTCATTCAATTGTGATGACATAAATTCACCTGCAAATGCTTCAAACAACTTGCGACCAAATTCATTTTCTTTGGCTGCAGTGATGTCCTCTTTAAGTGCAGTTAATTCTGAACGTAGAGCATTAGAAATTGTACTTTCTACTAACTCTGCTGAACGTTTAACAAATGACTCTTTTGTTTTCAAAAGTAGTTCTTTGCCTTCTGCTACCATGCGTACTTTAGTTTCTACTAATTCACGCTTGTCATTGTGGAACTCTGCAAGTTCACGTGCTAATTGTTTTGTAACAAATTGCTTAGTTTTATCTAAGTTCTCTGCCACTTTCACACGGTCGTCACGTAGTTCTTTGACTTCGGTTGCAAGTTGAGAAGTAATGAATTTTTCAAGGATTTTAGCGTGTTCAGAAATTGCTTTCTTATACGCAACTCGTTCTGCGATTAGAGATTCGCGGTCAGTTTTGAATTCTTCCATCTCGGCACGGATTGCTGTTTCCAACATATTATCCATTGCTTCAACGATAACACCTTTATCGTGTTCGAATTTCTGTGCGAATTCTTCACGCAACTCGGCTGTAATTTCCTCTCTTGCTTCATTTAGTTTTGCTTCCATAGCCTCAGTAATAGCGGCACCAGCCTCTTCGGATAGTGCGCCGGACTCTAGAAGGTTAGCAAGGATTTCGTTTGCCATTGTTGCTTCTCCTGTTAAAGTTTCAATTCACGAATGAATTTAACTATTTGTTCTGATAAGTGCTGTTGCGCAGCCTTATCACTGTGTGCATGTTGTGCGAGTTTCCAAGCTTGGTAACCGCCTTTCATGTTCATCAATCCCTCGTAGATTGCCTTCGGGTACGCCTCTGGTGCACTCGGTTGCGCTACGATATCTACTGTAACAATTTCGAAATTTTTCACATTACCACTGTTATCAACTTCACCAGAACCTCTTGATGAGACACCTAAAGTAGCGCCTGATTCGATTAGTGTTCTGATAATGTTACCCATGGGTGTAGGAACAATTTTCAATTTGCCATAGCCATTAGGACCATCCATCCACATATTCTCAATCATATGAGATACACGGTCAACATTTACTGTTAACTCTGGTGGGTGGTCACATTCACCAAGAACTGGAAAGCCTTCAGAAATTTTCTTCTGGACACTTTCCACTGCTCTTGAGATTTCAGAAACTGGATAAACACGTTGGTTAGCATTTTTAACGCCGCCTTGGACGAAAATACCTTCCATGAACATACTCTTTTCACCATTGTCATTCTCAACGATGCGTGATTGTACACCCGCTTGATTATGAGATAGCGTTTCAATAAGTATTGTCATTGTATTTCTCCTGATCTCTGTGGATTACTTTGCAGGTTTCATTGCTGGGGCAGATTTATTACCTGACACATTAACGTTGCCTGTATTCATATCTTTTGCTGCTTCACCCGTGCCGCCTGATGTGTTACCATCATTTGTTTTTACTGGTGCTGCATTTGAATCATCGCCTGGACGCTTTGCGTTTGCATTGACTGTTGATGCTACACTGTCGCCATCATCGCCTTCTGATGCTGATACTGGTGTAACATATTCGTTCAACTCTTCATCGTCTGCTGACTCTTCTAAGTCTTCATCGTCTGATTCTTCTAGTTCTAGTTCGAATGATTCGTCCATATCTTCATCTGAATCGTCTTCCATGTCCATGTCCATGTCATCTTCTTCATCTGCGTCATCGCCTGCCATAATTTTTTCAAATTCTGCTTCTAGGTCTGCTAATGCTGACTCTAGATCATCTACACGTGCTTCGACATCTTCTTCTGAATCATCTTCCATATCACCCATCTCTAGGTCATCTAATGCTTCTTCATCTTCCATCTCATCTTCGTCATAAAATTCTTCTGATTCGATTTCTTCTGCATCTGCTTCTAGTTCTGCTGCGTCATCTTCTGATTCTAGTGAAAGTTCACCTTCTTCTAGTTCTTCTTCTGACTCGTCTAGATCCTCAAGGTCTTCTTCTACAACTTCATCACTTTCGTTCAAAAGTTCCTCGTGGATTTGACGAGCGTTCTCTACGATAAAATCGTGTAGTAGCTCTTCTGCTGCTGCACGTTCTTCGTTGATAAGAAGTTCTAGTACTTGTTCTAGTTTGCTTCTTGACATATTATGTCTCCTTATCTAAAGTTAAAGCCACGCCAAAATAATAGTGGCAAGGTTGTAGAAACACTCTTGTTTCAAAAGTATTTATAAGTAAATTTTTAATTGTTTGGGAAATAGCAAAAAAACGGCTATTTTCAGCCGTTTTTTTGTCGTAGAGATATTTAGTTTACTTCATATAGTTAAAACATACAATATAATTAAAATATTAAATATATTTTACATCTCAGCAGAAGATGATTCTGCTGAACCACCATATTGAGTTTTTAACTGTTCACTCTTTAAACTTTTTTCATAATTACGATAATCACGTATTTTTCTAAGTTTTGATAGATGGCGTAAAGTCAAACGAACCTTTCTGGTATCGTCCAAACTTGCAACTACCGACTTATCTTCGTTGGGATCGTAATTTTCTTTTAATTCTGAATATCTCATATTAGTATTTATACTTCCTCGTCCGTTTCTGAATTTTCTGAGCCATCTATAACTGAGCCATCTTCGGTATCATCTAAATCAGTTTCATCAAAATCAAAATCATTATCAACAAAATCTGAATCCGATGGCGCAGCACCAATATCTTTCATACCAAAGTTTTCTTCATTGTTAGAACTAATATCATTCTCTTCACGCCACATACGCTCATTTTCTAAGATTTCATCTTTGGATAATCCCAAGAAACGTTCCAGTGCAAATCTCTTACTGATGTAATCAGAACCTTCAATACTAGAAAATACATTCATTGCAACTGCATCAACTTCAGCCTGACGGAATTTGCCGAAGTTTTGTGGTTCATTGAATTTTATATTGAATAATGAACTTTCTACTTGAACACCACGATGCTTTAAAAACATTTTAAATTCTCTGTCAAAATCTTCAATAAGTAATGATTGTATACGTTCACAGAACTTTGTAAATCTAAACTCTTCAATCATTGCAGTGCCCACACGACCATCATTATAAATGCCGCTATCTCCACCTTGACCAAGATAAGATGTAGGTACTCGTAATCCACGCATTAACTTATCATTAAAATATTTTAAATCATCAATTTGACCTAAGTTCTCACCTCCTGGAAGAGTTTCAACTTTTGATCCACGACCCTCTGCTGTTTGTGCAAAGAAATAATCTTCCATTATAGATAAAGGATTATATGCACTATCAGTTATATTTTGACCGCCTCCAGTCTTAGATGGAATACGTCTTTGATGTATTTCACCTTTAATGCGTTCTAAATGTGCGCGGGCTTTATGTGTTGGCATGGAACCAACATCAATATAAAATACACGGCGTTCCGGTGCACGTTGTACACGATATATTAATATAGCATCTTCTAATAACTCTTTTTGTTTATATACTTTAAAAATTGGCTCTAGTATTGAATTACCGAAAGGCCAAAAACCATCAACCCCTTCACTCAGTGAAATATGAATTACATGATTAGCATCAACAGGAGTAGATTTTTGCTCATTCGCATGCCGTGCACCTGCGCCACTACTATAACCCTGCATTGTATTACCATTTAATGATGGTACACCCATTGAACCTACACCATGATTTGTTAGTTTACTTTGGTCTGCAGTTACATTCATACTTTCAATGTTAATGTCCATATCTTTGATATAGTATGCTTCAACTTTCTTACCCTTACCTTCATTGACAATTACTTTATCAACTTTTGCAGGATCAACCCAGTATAATTGATATGTTTCTGGGTCTCTGACAAACATTTGGTCACCATATTTTATAGCATTTCTAAAAATACGAAATATACGTTTGTTTAATTTATTAAGGTTAACCCATTGTTTAAGTGTGCGACTAATAATATCGCTTTCACTTTCAGTGGGTTCTTCATTATAGTTTATTTCAAAAGGAATTTTATTCTGTTCATCTTTCAATGTAGAAAACTCAGCAATAATATCAAGTGCTGCATTTACTTCACTATCTAAATCCATTTGATCATATTGTCCATATCGCTGAACACGATTGGGCTGCCCTTGATAAACTTCAGGTAACCAACTACTATAACGTTTATTAGACGCTTCGCTTCCGCTACTTGTGTTCGTACTAGGTGACCTCTGAGGTAAACCATCATACGTTTTAAAATATTTTTTCCATGTTGCCATATTTAATTCCTATAAGTCTTATACTAACATATTATTTAACAAAAGTCAATATAATATTAATTTATTATGTTTTTATTAGTTTAATTGATTCACTAGATCTTGTACCGCTCTTATTAATTTATTCATGTCCGCATTGTTAGCCTGTGTCGCGTCAGTATTGAATCTATTCCCTGGCAATATAGTATCATCTCTCTTCAGTGATTCAAATTGTTCTATATACCGCCTTGCCAATCTTTCAGGATCCTCTGCCTCTCTAAATTGTTTTGCTAATTCGGCAGCCTGAGCCTCAATATCCCCTTCCAAAGAAGTTATTTTCTGCGAGTTCGTTATTAATTCAAGATTTCGTTGTTCACGTTCTGAAGGTCCGGTTGTGCCCACACTGTTATTATTTATTTCTACAAGATGCTCTAGTCCCACAATGTGGGAAAAGTCCATCGCGTTTTCGGGAGCTATACCTGCAGCCTCGGGTGTATTCTTTGTTCCAACCTGAGCCGCACCTGCCAATGTCATATTAGCCGCGGTACCGAATCCTAGAGCTATTTCTCGAAGGTTACCCCTTAATGTAGATGTTTCTGCACCTAAAATTGCAAGCTCCCGTGTTAGTATTAATGATGATCCGACTAGATTATTTAATGATTTAGATAAATCAGCCTCTTGCAATACAAGTGTCTCATTTGCCTCGGAAACAACTGTAGCTAATCTTTGTGATTCTATTAAAGAATTTAATGCTTTATCTTCACCAGATAACGGTACCGCTCCCTTATCGGCATCCTTAACTGTCTGTCTCATTCCTGCCAATTCCGTAACGAGAGTACGTGCATTGCCTTCATTTAAATTTATTAATGCTTTGTTGTCTCTTGCAAATTGTAATATAGCATCAAATTGTGGTCCCATGGTTGCATATAATGCATTTACTGCTTCAGGTCCTTGTGTCCTTGCACTGTCTGCCAGTTGTGTTATAATAGGCAAAAGTTTTTGTCCAATTACATCACCCTGTAAGTTCTGTGCAACATCAGTCTGTAAAAAGTCCTGAGTGCTACCTGCTGCAATAGCAGTTGCGAGACCAGTGCCGAACTGAGTTCCTTCACCGCCAAAGCGACCAACCATTGCCTCTACATTTTCTCGCATTTCCGGGTCCATTAGTGCCAATTGCGATGCATATTGATCTTGTTTTAACGTGTCGGCAATCATATTAGCTGCATCTTGCAGATTTATTTTCATAACATTTGAGGTTGAAACTACAGTATCCATAAAATTATCCATACCCAAACGCATCTGGTTATCTGATAATTTATCTAATTGGCCAATTGAACGTAACGATTCCATATATGATCCTGCAATTGCAGTAACCTCACTAAATTCCATACCAAAGCGTTGCATCATGTCAGAATTGCCGTCACCCGATTTTGCCAAAGTATTAGCAAACTCCATGGATGCTTTGACTCCTCTTACACCAACTGCCTGAGAAAATTGTCTTGTGAATTTTTCTGCTTCGCCAAAAGTAAAATTAGAACGTGATATAGTTTTTGACAAATTTATTAATCCAGCACCTGTAGAATCCATACCTGCTAGTAAACCTGATTGTCTCATTTCTTGTGCCATATTAGACCTAGATGTAACACCTGTAATTGTTTTGCTATTAGCAGCAGTCACAAAAGTCGCCGTTGCGACTACTTCTTTCATATAGTCCTTAAGATCGTCAACCATTGTGTCTTTGGACGCTTTGGCAGAATCCATATTAGCACGTAAATTTGCTTCAGCATTCGTCAATCCTTGCTTTTCATATTCTGCTATACGCTTCGTAATATCCAATTGTTTTTTAGTAGTTCTATTTGTATCACTTAATATACTACTTAATGATGCAAGAAATCCATTTTGTTTTTTGTTTGCAGCAACATTACTTTCATTGGTTGCATTACCTTTTTTTATTGCATCTTCATTTTTTTTAAGGCCGGTTACTAAAGTAGAAAGTTTGTTTGATGATTCATCTTCATTTCTTGATAAACCAGATAATGCTTGCATTATCTGCCGATTGATATCAACATTACTGCTAAATCCAGAATTTAACGCATTTAGTACTAGCTGCTGTGTTGCTTCATTGCTCCACTCTGGTACGCCTGGGCCCAAACCTGAAATATATACATCTTCTGCCATAAACTTTCTCTCTTTTTTAGTTATATTAGCATATAATAATAGGGTTAAATACTATTATAATAAATAAGTTATCAAGTGTATTTATCATCAGCAAAGGAAATACAATGAATCCAGAAAATCCATTAATTAAATATTTCAGAAAACCAAAAATATATGTCACATTGCCAACAGGTGGAAAATTTAATCCAGAATTAAAAACAACACTGCTAGATGAAGTAGGAGTTAGTGCAATGTCCGCTATTGATGAAATTTCACTGAGAAACCCAGAAGCACTACTCAATGGTGAAGCGATTAAAAGTGTTATCGAAAGTTGTGTTCCAACTGTTGGCGATCCTATGAAATTATGTAATATTGATATAGAAGCATTATTCTTGGCAATCCAATATGCTACATACGGAAATGATCTGACACACGAACATACTTGTGAAAACTGCAAAGAAATCGCAGAATACAAAATAGATGTTAATGAAATACTTAATCGTTTCCCAGATGTAGAAATCATAGATCCAATTCTTTTTGAAGATGTTAATATTCATATCAGGCCGCCAACGTTAGAAAATGTAACACGTATGGCTCTGATAGATTTAGAACAGAAAAAAATCGTACAAAATTTACAAAAAGTAGATGATGCCACCCCAGACATGGAAATCGCAAGTAAATTTTATACCAGTTTCAAAAAAATTGCAACATTCAATGTGGACATGCTTGCAAATGCCATTAGTAGAATCGAATCACCCGATGCTATAGTAGAAGATACACAAATGATATCAGAATTTTTACAAAACATACCGACTACTGTAGTACAACAATTGAATACTGCAATTGAAAAAATCGTTAAAAAACCTGAAGAAATAAACAAAATGCAATTCAAATGTGAAAGTTGTGAAAGTGTAGATGAGGTTTATCTGGAGATTAATCCTATAAATTTTTTAGAAGCTGGTTAATAACAGCAAGCCAGCAAGAAATACAACAAAAATCAGAAAAATACGAAAAAGAGCTTGACAAGTTTCATAAAGATATGTTAAAGTTAACATGGTATATGAGAGGAGGAGT
>Ga0209136_1002156_pt1 | contig 12223 bp, 18 predicted proteins | sample SaaInl0LU_22_DNA_FD_184640 | JGI IMG/M metagenome (GOLD analysis project Ga0209136, IMG submission 184640) | Marine microbial communities from expanding oxygen minimum zones in the Saanich Inlet - ESP_90LU_22_DNA (SPAdes) (version 2) | ecosystem: Environmental > Aquatic > Marine > Intertidal... | reverse complement strand
AGTGTTATTGGTAATTTAAAATCAAAACAAGCAGCCTTGAGAGGTGTTGCAAGTGCAACAAAAGGAACAACAAAAGGTTTAAAACTATTTAGAGTTGCATTGATAGCAACAGGGATCGGAGCAATAGTTGTTTTGCTTGGTGCATTGATTGCTGCATTCGCATCTACACAAAAAGGAGCTGATACAATCAGCAAAGCATTAGCACCAGTAAAAGGATTCTTTTCAGCAATCGTAGGTATACTTCAAGAAAGTGCTATTCCTGCATTTGAATTGTTGAAGAATACATTTGTAATTTTCAAAAATACGTTTCTTGCAGGTGCGAACTTAATCGCATTGGCATGGGCGCAAGTGTTTGGAACAGATGAAGAAGTTCAGAAAATCAAAGACGAATTAAACGGATTGGCAAACGAAACAATTGAAGCTGGAAAGGCAATTGCTGATAATGCTCAAAAGATAGGAGATTCATTTGCTGGAAGTGGTAAAAGGATACAAGAAAACATTGCAAGGCAAAAGGAGATTGTCAGATTAGGAATTGAGATTGAAGAACAAGAAAACAAACAAATTGTAAATAGTGCTAAACTATTAAACCAAATCAAACAACAAGAGGCAATTGCAAAGAATACAACTTTATCAGCTTCCGAAAGGAATGCAGCAGTTGAAAGAGCAAAAGCATTATCAGATGAATTAGCAGATAGTGAGAAGTCTATACTTGATTTAAAAATTGAGCAGATGACTTTGGAGCAGATGCAAAATGATACAAGCCGTGAAGATCTTGCAGAACTTAACAGACTGAAAGCTGAAAGAATTAAAAAAGATACAGAAGCACAAGCAAGGGAATTAAAGTTTTTAGGAACAATAAATTCCATTGCAAAAGAAAACGAAGCTAAAAGAAAGAAGGCTCAACAAGACAGATTGAAAAGGCTAAAAGAGGAATTAAAACTTCAGGAAACATTGGCAAAAAACGCTATTGATTTGCTTAATGCTGAATTGGATATATTTGAACAAACGAATCAAAGTAAACTTGATGGAGTAAAGGAACTAAACGCACAAATAGTCGAGGAAGAAAAAACAAGGTTAAAATCTATATTTGATGAACAAACAAGGATTGCTGAACAAACAAATCAATTAGAAATAACTTCCTTGCAAAACCAATTAAAGACCAAAGAGATAAGCCGAAAGGAATTTGATTCAAGACTTAAGGTGATTGATGCAGAATTCAAAGCAAGTCAATTAACTTCACAAAATGAATTCAATGAGCAGATATTGGCAATTGATCAAAAATTGGCAGATGGAAAAAAATCAATAAAAGACACAGGGAAAACAGAAGAAGAAAAAGAAAAGCAAGAAGCATTAGAGAAAGCACAAGAAGATAGAGATAGACAATTGATAGCAGCTGAAAGTGAGAGAGAAAGACAATTGTTGGAATTGCAGTTTAAATATGACAAAGAAATTGAATATGCAAAGAAGATAGGTGCAGACACAACAAACCTTGAGAAAGAATATGCAGATAGAAAGAAGAAAATAAATAAAGCAACAGAGGATGCAAAGCTTCAAGCAGCTTCACAAGTAGCAAGTCAGTTAAAAGGATTGTTTGAAGAAAACACAGTAGCTTATAAATTGGCAAGTATAACGGAGGCAAGTATTGCGACTTATTTAGCAGCAAACAAAGCATTAGCAACAATTCCTCCTCCAGCAAACGCATTTGTGGCAGCAGCAACAGTAGCAGCTGGTTTGGTGAATGTTGGAAAGATTGCTGGATTTGCAGATGGTTCTGAAGCTATGCAACCATCAGGAGGTCAGTATCAGGTTAGTGATTTAACAAGTCACACTGGGATAATATCAGGAACTCCAAACATATCAAGAAGTAACGGAGATAATATGTTGGCAACAGTCAAAACAGGTGAAGCAATATTAAACCAAAAGCAACAATCAAGGCTTAATTCAATGATGGGATTTGATGCGGTCAGATATGCGGTAAAAGGATACGCAGATGGAACAACATTCACAAGTCCATCAGTTAGTAATTCGATTGCATCCAATGTGATCAGGGATACTGCAACCGGATTGGTTAATCCAGTGAATGAAAGCGTTCAATATGTGGTTGATGTCAAGGATATTGATTCAAATGTAAGCAGTTACCAAACAAAAGTGGAAGATGCAAGTATCTAAAATAATAAACGGATGGTTTCACTATATTAGTAGTGACACAGAAGTGGAGAAAATTGCCTTGAAACGTGCAAAAATATGTGCTAAATGTCCAAAGAAGTCAGAAAGCAAGGTGTTTGCATGGGTAAAGGATGAGGTTGAAGAAATAAACGGATCAATTTGTGGTGAATGTAGTTGTCCAATAGCAATGAAGGTGCGTAGTATTAACGAAAAATGCCCAATAAATGAGTGGTAAAATAGATTACATCAATGATTTGAAGGAAAAAAACCTATTTCAGAAGGGGATTGAGATGGGTATTGTCAATAAAAACTGGATTTATTGGGTTGAAGTATACGAAACATATCAGGATGAACTAATAAAAGGAGGTAAAAAAAAGGATATCATCTACAATGTAAGTCAAAAATGTAACCTTTCAGAACCAAGAATTTACCAAGTTCTTTCTTTTTTCCAATAATTTTTGCGTTTTTCTATACCCTTAGGGAAAACAATGTTTTTTTTAGGGGGGGGTGTCAAAAATCGAAATCAATTATTTTGATTTTACATAAACCATTGATTTATAGAGTATAATGCCAAATCGTTTTTTAATTAACTTTTTTTATCCTTATTTATACTTATTATTAAAATATTTTTATTACATTAGTAAACAATTATTTAAATTAGGATAAATGTGTCTTTACAATACTTCTTTCAATAATTATTGAAACTTCTATAAGAAACGAAAGTTTATTTGATTTACTTTTGTAAATATGATAGGACACATTTATATCTACGGCGAAATTGCCAATTTTCAAGACAAGGAATCTTCGGAATATGGAGTTGTTTCATTATCATCAGTTGTGAATGCGGTAAATTCACAAAAGGATGCTGAAGAGTTCATTGTTCACATTCATTCAGTAGGTGGTGATGTCTATGAGGGATTGGCAATATATGACTTTCTTAATTCATTGGATAAAAAGGTTACAACAGTAAATGAGGGATTGACTGCATCAATAGCGACAGTTGTTTATTTGGCTGGTGATGAAAGACAAGCAACACCAAATTCACAATTGTTCATTCACAATGCCTGGACTATGACAGTGGGTGATGCTGATGAATTGGCAAAGCAATCTGAAGGACTACGAAAGTACAATGAATTGATCTCTGATATCTATGTTTCAAAAACAAATTTGACAAAGGAAGAATCATTGTCGCTGATGAAGGTTGAAACTGAATTCAATTCAGATGAGCAAATTGAAAAAGGATTTGCAACGATTAAAGTTGAAAAATTAAAGGCGGTGGCCAAAATAAATACAAACAAGATGAATATAAAGGATAGTTTAAAAAAGATCAGTGATGATTTAGGAATCACAAAAAAAGAAATCAAAAACGTGATGTTGACATTGGAAGATGGAACACAAATCGAATCTTCTTCTGAAGTTGCTGAACCAGTTGTTGGTGATAAGTTAACATTGGAAGATGGAACAAATGTTCCGGATGCTGAACACGTTCTTCAAAGCGGATACATTGTGACAACAGTTGATGGTATCATCACAGAAGTTGCAGTTGTTGAAGAAGAAATTGCACCGGTTGAAGAAGAAGTTGTTCCAAGTGAATTGGAATTGGAAGTTGAAGCATTGAAAGCGGAACTTTCTGAATTAAAAAATTCAATCAACGGACAAACTGAATCATTGGAATCGTTAAAGAATTTAGTTCCGATTATTGAAAAAATGAACAAATCGGTTTCACCTGAAATCAACACAAACAAAAAAGAAGAAGAAATAAACAACACAATAAGAATAAAAAAATAAACAAAAAAAATGGCTATATTTAACCCAACACCAGCAGTCCTTGAAAAGGATGTACAAGCATTAAGTGAAGTAATATTTGCAAGTGCTTTCAGAAATGCAAACGTGCCTGTTTCAAGATTACATGCAATCTTTACAGGAATCGAATGCAACAAAAGAATACAATTGATTGGAAACAGAGCATCAGGAAGAAAGATGACTGGAGATTGTTCATTCCCAACTGGAAGTTCGTATCCAACTTCAACAAAGACCTGGACTCCGATTTCAATTGCAGATGAATTAGCAATCTGTTCAGACGAACTTAAGTGTTCAATGGATTACATGCTAAACAACTACCGAACTACACTTGAAAAGTACAACTTGGAAGGAAGTGAAACGGCTCAATTTTTAGCGGTTAAAACTGCTGAAGAAATTTTAGATGCAGTTTACAGAGTTTCAGCATTCGGAGATACTGCATATGTTAACCCAGCTGGTAACACTTTTGACGCTACTTTGATCACTGGATTGGATGGATATTGGAAGCAAATATTTGATGCAGTTGCAGCGGTAACAATTCCAGCGAATAGAGTGATTTCTATTACTGAAAATGCAGCAGCAACTTATGCAGCACAAGTAACACTTGCATCTGATACTGCTTACAACACATTGAAATCAATGTACATGGCAGCAGATTCAAGATTGAAAAATGATTCAAATGCTTACTTTGCTTTGACATCTGAAATGTTTGACAACTACCTATTTTACATGCAAGAGGTAACAACTGGTTCAGGAATTGCAGTAACTCAATTGGAAACAGGAGGTAGAGCAATCACAGGAGTTGGTGCATTTATGGGAATTGATGTAATTGAAAGACCTGATTGGAGTAAAACAATTTACGATTCTACATTTGATGGAACTGTTGCAGATATGCCAAACAGAGCATTGTTCGTAACACCAACAACTTTGAGTTTAGGTCTATTATCTGAAGCGGATTTGGATTCTTATGAGTTCTTCTACGACAGAAAAGACAACCTTAACTATAACAGATGGGCATTACAGGTAGATGCTAAATTGTTAGAGGAGGACTACAAAATTGTAGTTGCATATTAATTTTTAAAAAATAGATAAACATGGCTTGTGAAAAAAATATAACAAGTGGTTTTGAATTGGATTGCACATCAATCCCCACAAAGGGGATTGTTCAATCTGTCACAATCATGAACACATCAGACATCGACAAAGGTGCAACAGTATTCAATGCAACAAATGAAGAAATCATTGAATCATTGGTTTTGAAATCAGGAGGTAAACAAGCGTACTTGATGACGGGAGTTAAAACACTTTTGAATGGTCAAGCAACATTTGCACCAAAGGATGACACATTCGATGGTTGGATCCACACATTGATTGGTTACATTGGTGATTTGAATCCAAATGCATTAGAGCAATTAAAAGCATATACAAATGGTGCTGAAATCACTGCGGTTCTTGAAATGAAATACATTGGTTCAGATGGAACAGGTTCATCAAGATACAAAGTATTCGGATACGATCAAGGAATGGTCCTGACTGAAGCGGTATTTGATGCAAATGTAAACGGAGGTCTACCATTCACACTATCAAACAAAGATGGTTTTGAAAACAATGGATTCCCGTACGCATTCTTTATCACTGATGATTCGACAACAGAAGCAGCAGTGACTGCATTGTTGACTCCAACACCATAATAATGGCGGATATCTTAAAAAAAGATATCAATGAAGTAATGAGGTCAGCAGTTCTTTTAAAAGAATTGTCTGACCTTTATTTTGATACGTTTAATGAACGGATGAAGTTAGGATGTCCGGCGTGTTACACGAATGCCTATATCAGATTAAATTCGTATCTTTACAACAAAAAAAAACAGATTAAGATGGAAAAGAACACACAGTTTGAATTGTCGGTTTCCAATATCAGAAAACACAATTCAAGAGAGATTCACACAAATGATACTTTGACTGATAAGATAGCAATTGACTATTTGAAACAAAACAAAGCAAGAATTGTTCATTTCAAAAGATATCCTGAAAATTGGGAAGAATTGTTGGTTGCTAAAAAACCAAGAAAAAAGAAGGTTGCTAAAAAGAAAGAAGCATTCAAGACTGAAGGAGAATGATTTCAGGATCAACAAACATATCGAACAACAAACCATCCTTTGACAAAAGGAAAGGGATATTTAACTACGGAGAAGATAACAATTATCCAAATGAAGTTAAGTCAGTTATTGATAATTCTGTCAGTGCATCCGCTTGTGTTGCTTTGATAAAGAAATTCATCAAAGGAAAGGGTGTTGAATTTGATTTCTTTGTGAACAAGGATAACGATTCTGTGAATGATGTTGTTTCAAAGGTTTCTGAAGATATCGGATATTTCAATGGGTTTGCCTTGCATATTGGATACAATGAACTTGGATTGATTTCATCAATTAAACATATTCCATTCAATTGGGTAAGATGGGGAAAGGATGATGTCAATGGGTACAAATCAAAGTTGAAGTTGTCAAAGAATTGGCATGATAAGAAGGAACCAATTTCAGAATTCGATGTTTACAATCCGGATGTTGCATTGACTCAAATTTCAAAGGTTGGAATCAATGAATTCAAAGGGCAGATATTTTATGCTGAATTGGAATCGGGAATATATCCAATGTCATTGGTTCATCCGGCGATCAAGGATGCTGATAGTGAGTTCAAATCCTCTAAATTCAAAAATAACCTATTAAACAAAGGGTTTTTGAACAACTTGATTGTTGTCACAAAAAAATTTGAAAGCCAAAGACAAAAAGATGCATTCCAATCCAATTTCAAGAGTCAACTGGGTGTTGATGGGCAAGGTGTGTTTAATCATATCGAAGCAGATTTGAATAGTGATGAATTGGATAAGGAAATCTTCTTCAAGGAGGTCAACACCAATGTCAATGATAAGTTGTTTGAGTACACTGACAGAAAAGCAAGTGAGAATGTTATCAAAGCATTTGGAGTGCCTCCTGCATTGATTGACACATCTAATTCAAGTGGTATCTTTGGAAATAGCGGTGAGTTGATTAAACAAATGCGTGTGTTTTTGCAAGAAAAAACAGAGCATTACAGAATGTATATTGATAGAGTGTTTTCTGATTTCTACAAAAATTCAAGCAGTGAAGTAATGAGGTCAACAGATTTTGAAATCCAAAAACTAATTGAAGAATGATTGATTTGATAATTGATGCAGCGGATTTGGCGAATTACAAAGATATTTCTTTGCATACACCAACCACACGAATAAACGAATACATCAGAGATGCACAGGAGCAAGATTTGAGGTTGTTGTTGGGCAATTCTTTTTATTTTGATGTGCTTGCTAACCTTGCAAATCCAGTTTATTCTGACTTATTGAATGGTAGTGACTTTCAGAAAGATTCATGCACATGGACACAACAAGGTTTAAAGGCAGTTTTGGTTGAATTTGCTTGGGGAAGATACACATATTTTGGTGTGAACAATGACACACCATTTGGAAACACTGTCAAATTGAGTGATTTCAGTCAAACCACAGATTCAAAAGATAGGAAGGATATTTGGGAGCAATCCAAACAAAGGGCAAACAGTTACTTTGATGTGATTCGCACATATTTGTGTGATGCTGGATTCGATGTGTGGGATAATGGATGTGATTGCACAAATGTGAAAGGCAGACATTTAAGAGATGAGTGTACTACCATTAAAAATAATGGATTCAATTATAGCTTAATAAAATGATTGATTTATCCAACATTAAAGAGTCATTTGTTGCTTTGTGTATGATATTTACTACATTTGTTGCACCAATTCAGGGAATGGTTTTATTGGTTGTTATGGCGATTTCCATTGATACTACTTTGGGAATATACAATGCAATAAAAAACAAAGAATATCAAAGTGACAAATTGTTCAATGTTGTTGTTAAGACTTTCTTTTATTCGTTCAGCATATTATTTGCTTTCATTGTTTCAAAAGAAATATTTGAAGGTGAATTGTTTGGAATAAAGTTTTTAAGCGTGAAATTGGTTACTGCCTTTTGGATATACATTGAGATGAAATCAATTGATGAAACAAGCCAAAAGTTAGGAAACAAACCATTCATTGAGATTGTCCGGAATTTATTGAAAAGAGCAAAGGAAATTAAAAAAGATTTAAACGAGATTAAAAAATGACAATAATTTTGGATGCTGGTCATGGTGGAATGATTGATGGAGTTTATCAAACTGCTGGTAAAAGGTCACCAATTTGGGATGATGGCTCACAATACTTTGAAGGAGTTGGAAATAGGCAAATTGTTGATAAATTAACCGCTAAATTAACCGCTGAAGGGATCAATGTATTCAATGCAAACCCATCGGAAGCGGATATGAAGTTGAGTGAACGAGTTAAATTGATAAACAATGAAATCAAATCAAATCCTGACACTGAATTCATTGGTATTTCTGTTCATTCCAATGCATTTAGAGATGGAAGGGCGAATGGGTGGAGTGTTCATGTTTCAAACAATTGCAGTGTTGATTCTTTGATCATGGCAGATTCTTCCATGAATCAAATGAAGGTGGAATTCCCTGATTCATTGAATAGAGGTGTTAAAAAAAATGATTTCTACATATTACGGAACACGATTTGTCCTTTTATTTTAACGGAAAACTTCTTCATGACAAATGAAAAGGAATGCAAGGAAATATTGATGACCGAAGAAGGGCAAAACAAAATTGTAAAATTGCATTTTGATTTTATTCTTGATTATTTAGGGGTGTAAAAAAAGGATTTAACAAATTTGCTAAATCCTTTTCCCATTAATCAAAACCAATAAAGGCAATAACTCTTTATCTGATACAAATATAGTAAATTTTATGAAGTATTTTGTTTTGATTTTGATTTTGATTTCATGCAGTCCAATCAAAAGGCATCAAAGGTTGGTCAATAAATATCCTTTTGTTCATACCACTGATTCAGTCAGGTTGATTGACACAATTAGGCTAACTACAAACAAGGTTGTTTCTGATACTGTGGTGCATGAATCTTTGTTATTTGATACAATCATAGTCACAAAAGACAATCTATCTGTAAAAGTGCTAAAAATACGTGATTCCATTTATATTGAAGGCGAATGTGACACAATATTCATTGATAAGATAATAGAACGAAGGATTCCTGTGAAATATTACGAAACAAAAAACGAGATTAACTTATCCTTGTTGATTTGGCTTATAAGTTTAGCTTTATTAATTTTTTTCTATATTTGGAACAAAGTTACTAAATGAAAAGAGTAAGACTAACAAATCCAGAAGCAATCCATTTCGGTTTTGCATTGAAGCCAAAGAGAAAGGATGGGAATGCAAGGTACTTTTTGAACGATAAAGAATTTCAAGAATTAAAAGATTTGAGAGGATTAAAAGTTGAAGTAAAAAGCAAATCTAAATCAAACGACTACAAACCAAAGAAAGAGTTTGTTTTATCTGCCTGGAGCAAGGAGGGTAAGATGATGGAGATTGACGAATATTGTAAAACCTACAATTTACCACGAAAGGATATTACTTCTTACAAATTAGTTAGTCATACTGGAACTCCGTTTTATAACATTGTATTCAAAGAGAATATTGTTGAGGTTGCAAAAGATGAGATTAATTTTGACAAGATAATTTCAAAGCATATTAAGCCAATATCGGTTAAGGTTGAAAAGCAATACAATCAATCTGATTTTGATGTGTTAACTTATTCGGATGTTCATATTGGAATGGATACCAATTCAAAAGGAAATTCAATGTATTCTGTTTTATGGAATGCTGAAGAAGTGATCAAGGCATCAGATGAAATTGTAAACAGTGTAATTCAGAACCAAACAAGTGATTTGCTGATAGTGGATGATTTAGGTGATTTGCTTGATGGATTCAATGGAAAGACAACAAGAGGAGGTCATGACTTGCCACAAAACATGACAAATTCAGAGGTGTTTGATTGTGCGTTAAAATTTAAAATGAATTTGTTGGATAAGTTAATCTACCATTATCAAGAAATAAGATTCAATAATATTACAAACGACAATCATTCGGGTGATTTCAGCTATTTCCTGAATTCAGCGTTCAAAAGTTTGGCAGAGCAAAAATATAGGAATGTAAAGGTTAATAATTACCGTAATTTTATAAACCATTACTTTGTGAATGATGTTTGTTTTGTCATAACACATGGGAAAGACGATAGTACACTAAAATTCGGATTCAAACCACATTTGGACACAAAGCAAATTGAGAAGATTGACCAATATTGCAAACACAACGATATTTATAAGCAGTCTAAGAAGATAATTTTCAAAAAGGGTGATTCGCATCAGACTTTATTTGATATGGCTGGAAGTGATGACTTTTATTATTACAATTATCCTGCTTTAAGTCCGAGTTCACAATGGGTGCAGAACAATTTCAAAAAAGGAAGAAGGGGTTTTGTAATTGAATCATTTAAGGGAATTGAAAACACAATCAAACCAATATTTCTATAATGGATGATATCACAAAATGTACTGGTGAAGGTTGTCCATTAAGACATGAATGTCACAGATTCACAAAAATTGACTATTATAGTGAAGAAACTTTTTTTTTGAAAGTGCCTTTTAACTATAAATTAGAAACATGTCAATACATTTGGAACGACAATGCAGAAGAATTGTACAAAGGAATACAAAGATTAAGCAAACCAACAAATTAAAGAATGAAAGTAAGAATTTTTAATATCATTAGTCAAGTATATATAACACCTTATGTAAAGGTAACATACAACAGACATCTTAACGGAAATTTAGAATTAATTTTAGGTTGGGTAAAGTGGGAAATTGTAATTAAAATAAATTAAGAAATGAATCTAAAAGAACAACAAGAGCAATTTGAACTGATCATTGAAGAAGTGAAACAAACGATGTTTAAGAAGGGGAATGATTACGCAAATGAAGATAGGTTGAGCAATTTTAAACTGGCAGGAAGCATAGTTGGCTTATCTGCACAACAGAACTGCTTATCATTGATTTCAACAAAGGTGGCAAGACTTGGTGTGTTACTTAAAGGTAGTGAACCAAACAACGAAAGCATAGAAGATTCAATGTTGGATTTAACCTGTTATTCAATTTTGCTGCGAATGATCCAATCTGAAGTGGCTGAAATGGACCACAAATTCACAAAAGAAGAAATTTTTTAAAAGTTTTTTGCAAAAAAGTTTTTTTATGTAAATTCTTTTTCCGACATTCGTAATGTATTAATCACATAACAAAAAATATTATGAAAATTCAAGGTTTAAATTTTAAAAAAGGAGATACTTTTCAAGTAGGTGATGATTCAAGTGTTTACACTTTTATAGAAGTCGTTAATAATGAAAAATATGATTTTCAAGAATTAAAAGCACAAAATGAGTTTGAAAGTATTTCTTCTTTCAGAATAGACAATATGATAGAATTAGGTTTGAATATTTCAAAAATATATTAATCACATAACAATAAAAAAATGACAAATTTCAAAATTTACAAAAGAACTTCTGGTCACTTCAAAGTTGAGGTGATCAAGAACTACGAATTCGCTGGAGAATTCGACACAACCGATTCAACACTGATTGATGACATTCAAGATTGGCTTGATGGCAAAACTGAATTCATGAACTTTGACACAAGAGCAGAATTGGAATTCCACGTTAGGGAACTGGCTGGAATTAATAACAACATTATAGGTGGTGTGGACTGGACTGAAACTATTAACCAGTTATTTGACTTATAATTATGAGAGATTGTGAACAATGTGATGGAACTGGAATTGTTGAAGTAATGAATTGTGACAATCAAAGCAATGAATGTTGTGGAGGTTGCTACAAGGATTCAGAATGTGATATGTGCGAAGGTTCGGGAATTTACCACTACTGGAGCGATATTGAAGAAGAATTTAGTACAATGGTCAAAGACTGGGAACTAACAAAAGAAGAACTACAAATTTTAATAAATAACACAAATTTTAAAACAGATGGCAATATTTGAACACAAACACTTTGGAAATCCAATAAGTAAGGAGTTAATGAATTACATAATTTACAACCAAAGATTGGGAGATATCAAGGAAATAGCTGAAAAGCATTCATACAATCCAATCACACTCACTGCAATTGTAAGGGGAAACAGAAACCTAACAGAATCAAATGCACCAATGGTAACAGATTTATTCAGGAGGTGTATTAAAAATTATAATTCAAACCAAAAAACAAAAGAAAGTATTAACGAACTA
>Ga0209136_1002155_pt1 | contig 12226 bp, 7 predicted proteins | sample SaaInl0LU_22_DNA_FD_184640 | JGI IMG/M metagenome (GOLD analysis project Ga0209136, IMG submission 184640) | Marine microbial communities from expanding oxygen minimum zones in the Saanich Inlet - ESP_90LU_22_DNA (SPAdes) (version 2) | ecosystem: Environmental > Aquatic > Marine > Intertidal zone... | reverse complement strand
TAAACCCTCGGTACTGCAAAAAACGCATTTGTTTTTGTTTTACCGTCCAATCAGTTTCTGGATAGGCTGCGTATTTTTTACATTTGACTTGATAGGCTAATTCAAACCAATCAGGTTGTAGTTCATCTAATGCATCCGACAACATATTTTCAGAAATATTATGACTATATAGTGCTTGTTTGATACGCGATAAACCTTGACCTTTTGCCATACAATTTCTAACAAAATGAAAGGTAAAACGGGCATCTGATTGAATATCTTTTGCGACAAACTGCTGTAAGACATAAATCACATCATGCTCTGGCAGCGCTAATACTTCGAGTTTTTGTAATAATTCGGCATAACTGTGTTCACGCTTAGCTAATAAACGGGTTACTTTGTGCCGTATAATACGCTGTGGATTATCTTGTTGAATCGGAATATTATCAATATCCATGGTGGTACTGACTCCATCATAATGAACCGTTGTTAACTACAATGGGTAAGAATAACGAATTATAAATAAAAAAGGAACAGACCTTGTCGTTTACTGTAATGGCATTTACTGACATTAGCCAAATAGATGCTGCCCTTTGGGATCGTTGTTTTACCGATCGTGGCGGTCCTTGTTTAACCCATCGTTTCTTACACTGCCTAGAAAATAGCAACAGTGTCGGTGACGATACAGGTTGGCTACCTTATCATCTAGGAGTTTATCAACAAGACCAGCCTGTCGCATTTATCCCTGGGTATATTAAAACCCATAGTTATGGCGAATATATTTTTGACCACGCTTGGGCCAATGCCTATGCACATCATGGGCAACAGTATTATCCAAAATGGATTAACGCGATTCCATTTACCCCAGTCACATCACAACGTATAGGATGGGTAGATGCGCAGCCAAGTTGGAATGACCTTCCAGTCATTATTGAGCAAGTTAAAACCTTTTTGTATGAGCAACATTACTCGTCAATGCATTTACTCTTTACAAATGAGGCGGAACAAATCGCATTGCAAAATGCACCTTTATTACATCGTTTATCATTACAGTTTGAATGGCGTAATCAGGATTACGCATCTTTTATCGATTACTTATCTTATTTTACGTCGCGTAAACGTCGTTCCATTAATAAAGAACGTAAAAAAGTGCAGCAGCAACAAGTCACAATTGAACGCTTGGCAGGCGCGGAGATCACTGCGGAGCACATGGCGTTTTTTTATGATTGCTATCGCGTCACATATTTAAAACGCAGCGGGCATGATGGATACCTCACTGCCGAGTTCTTCACACAATTATTTGATCAACTAAATGATAATGTGTTGTTGGTTTTAGCCAAACAAGACGATCAATATATCGCAGGTGCGATGTTCTTGTTTGATGATACACAGTTATATGGACGTTATTGGGGCGCGTTACGTGAAGTCGATGGGCTTCATTTTGAATGTTGTTATTATCAAGGCATTGAATTTGCCATTGAACATGGTATTCAACGTTTTAACCCCGGCACTCAAGGTGAGCATAAAATATTACGTGGCTTTGCCCCCACATACTGCCATTCATTTCATAGTTTAGCGCTACCGGATTTTGAAATTGCAGTGGGTGATTTTTTACAACGCGAACGGATTGGGATCAAACAATACAAAACACAATGCGATGAATTACTGCCGTTTAAGCAGGTTGAAGATGAATCATCCGAGTAAACTAATATGTAAATAGATATGTCTATCACCTAGGCAGATCAGGCGTTGATTGGTATTATCAAGGTAGTATAACTACTATATTAATAGGATTTTTAAAATAATGATGAAGAAAACAACAATAGCAACATTAGTTGCAGCGAGTTTTATACTCGGTGGCTGTACTGGTCAAGCCCCAACGACAACAACCTCTACCGTAGTTGAAGCCGTCGCTGCTAAAGCGGAATTAGGCTCATTTGGTGTAGAATTAAGTGCCCGTAATTTAGAAATCAAACCTGGCGATGATTTCTTTATGTATGCCAGTGGTAACTGGTACGATAATTATGAACTACCGGCGGATAAAACCCGTTTTGGTGCGTTTTCTAAGCTTGCAGAGCGTTCAAATGATGAAGTAAAAGCAATCATTGAAGATTTGGCAGCAAAAGAAAACTTATCAGGCACAGAAAAACTCGTTGCTGATTATTACAACGCTTATATGGATACTGACACGTTAGATGCGCTCGGTATCACTCCTCTACAAGCCACGTTAACCGATATTGCAAACATCGCCGATGTGGCTGGCTTAACTAAGACCTTCGGTGAAGCTTGGTTAACTGGCACAACGACGCCTATCTGGGGCGGTATGTGGACTAATCCAAAAGATCCAAACCAATACCAATTACATGTTGGTGTGAGTGGTATTGGTTTACCCGACCGTGATTATTACTTATTAGACACTGAGCGTTTTGTCAATATTCGTAATGAATATCAAAACCATATTGCACAAATGTTAGCGTTTGCCGGTGTCAATGAAGCTGATGCGCAATCTCAAGCAGCAGCAATCCTAGCGCTTGAAACTAAAATCGCTGAAATCCAATGGCCACGTGAAAAACGCCGTGATCGTGATTTAGCCCTAAACCAATTTGAACGTGATGCGTTTGAAGCTGAATATGCTGGGTTTGATTGGGATAGTTTCTTTGCCTCTTCTGGTTTTGCGATCCCAACGTTAAACGTACGTCAACCTGAGCCAGTAAAAGCGGCGATTGATTTGATTAACAGCGAAGACTTAGCGACGTGGAAAGCGTATTTAACTTACCATACAATTTCTAACAACGCGTCGATGTTGTCGCAAGATATCTACACCGCTAATTTTGCGTTCTTTGGCACCGTATTGAATGGTCAAAAAGAGCCGCGTCCACGTTGGAAGCGTGCCATTAGTGCGATGTCAGGCACTGAAAGTTTAGGTTTTGCCATAGGTGAGATTTACACCGAGCGTTATTTCCCTGAAAGCTCAAAAGCACAAATGGCAGAGTTGGTCGAAAACCTACGTACAGCCCTTGGTCAACGTATCGATGGTCTTGATTGGATGGGTGCAGAAACTAAGGTCAATGCTAAGGCTAAGTTAGCTGCGTTCCGCCCAAAAATTGGCTACCCAGATCAAGGTATTGATTTTGCAGGTTTAGATATCAAAGGCGATGATTTGTTAGGTAATGTGAAAACTTTACGCAAATTCTTCCAAGCCAAAGATGTAGCTGTTGAAATGGAACCGACGGATCGTGAACGTTGGGGCATGACGCCACAACAAGTCAACGCGTATTACAATTCATCGTTTAACGAAATTGTGTTCCCTGCGGCAATTTTACAACCACCTTTCTTTGATCCAAATGCAGATGCCGCTGTTAACTACGGTGGTATTGGTGCGGTGATCGGGCATGAAATGGGTCATGGATTTGATGACCAAGGTTCAAAATCTGATGCTGAGGGTGTGCAACGTAACTGGTGGACTGATGAAGATCGTGCTGCATTTGACGCGAAAGCAGAAAAACTAGCCGCTCAGTATTCAGCGTATGAGCCAATTGAAGGTAACTTCGTTAACGGTAAAAACTCATTAGGCGAAAATATTGGTGATGTCGGTGGGTTAGCAATGGCTTATCATGCTTATCAACTTAGCCTAGATGGCAAAGAAGCGCCAATTATTGATGGCACTACTGGTGATCAGCGTTTCTTCCTCGCTTGGGCACAAGTCTGGAAAGAAAAACGTACCGAAGAAAGCATGCTTAACCAACTTCGTGGTGGTACTCATGCGCCAGGTCGTTATCGTGCACTAGCTCCACGAAATCATGATGCATGGTATGCTGCATTTGATGTTAAACCAGGTGATGCATTGTATCTAGCACCAGAAGATCGCGTGCGTATTTGGTAGTTTGAGCTAACAAATTAAAACATATATAGTAAAAAGCTCCGTAGTGAATATCCGCTACGGAGCTTTTTTTATGCCTTGGTGTGTTTTATCTACACCTTTTATCTGCACGTTATACTGACACGGATGGGTTCGACGAATAGTGATATAGTCGATTAGTCTGTCCGTAAAGGTTAATATCACCTTCCAAAACAAACCCTAACCGTTCAAGCAACGTAACAGAGCGGGTATTCGTCGGCAGCACTATTGCTAAAATATTCTCAAGCTTAAGTTCAGTCAACGCATGTTCAAGCACTGCCTGACAAGCAGCAAAGGCATAACCTTGACCGGCATACTCATCTAATAATGCAAAGCCTAAATCAGGATGCGCTAGTTCCGGACGTTGCAGTAATCCACACACGCCAATAGGTAGCATAGAGGTAGTTACGGTTGGATGTTCAAGACCGGGGATCGACACCAAATCAAGCGCAAAACCATTTTCTGCAAAACAGGCCATTGGCCCAGTAGAAATATATTGTTCCGCCGCGGTAATATCAGTTATGTGTTTATCTGCAATAAAACGGATGAAACTTGGCTGATTATACAACCGCATCACAAAAGGCGCATCACACAGGGATAAGCGCCTAATTATCACGTCAGATGACAAAATCAAGCCGCAAACTCAGCTAAGGATTTAGGTCGCGCAACCGCGGAATGTAACTCCCAAAAGTACTGATGCGAATCATATTGTGCAGAATTTAAATCCACTATAGATAATTTATTAGGATCAGTAAACGTCATGGACGCAGGACCGAATGACTCCAGTGGTAAACGCTCTGCAGCATTCTGCGTAAAATACGCTACAAAATCATGTACTAAATCAACCGTGTAAGGATACTGTAACGCATCATCTGGCATTGCAGCTTGATTAACTGAAATCACGGTGGCTAATGCGGATTGAGCATGTGTCGGCGACGATGGTGTTAAGGCATAGCGAGCACACATATAAGCATACAATTCTTGATAAAAACTCGCCCAGCCTGAAGGCATTGACTTATCTTCATTAAAGTAGCGCACAGCCCATGTCAGTAATGGGTAAGCATCTGGCTCAGCCTGACAATCATCCAGTAAATTCGCTAACAACGTCCCCGCCATCACGCCATGCTCCCATTGCATGTAACGTAATACATAACGCAATAAACTATACCCATCGGCCATCACATAAACATCATACAACGCATTCATGCGTTGCATGTCTGCTGGCGTATAACTATATGTGGAGGTTAAAAAACTGTGTTCATCGGTTTTAATTTCGTATTTTTCCATATAGCCAGGTTCTGCCATTGGGCTATTGGGTAACAGCTGAGTGGGATAGGCCTTAATCGATACATCCATATCAATATAACGTTGTAAATCTGCAGTAAATGAGGCCACCGTTTGTCCCGGTAAACCCATCATTAAGTCAGTCGATAATGGCAAATTCAAATTAGTAAACGCTTGCGCCAATTCATCATAACGCTGGGTGCGAATGTTTTTTCGATTAATGACTTCTAAGGTTTGCTCATCTGTAGTTTGGATAGAAATGATCCCTTGCCCAATGATCCCGCCATCAGAAAAGATTTTAATGATCTCGACTAAGCGCCATGTGGAGTTTTTGGTATAGTTGACCACAATCTCTTGTGGGTAACCATATTGGGCTTTGGTGTCGACAATGAATTGTGAGATCTCGATATCGCGGTCATACAAGCCATAATTTGCATCAGCAATCCACATCACACGAATTTTATTTTGCCCAATCCAGGTAATTTCATCTTTAACCCGCTGTAAGTCAAACTTACGGATTTTTTGATTGGTCGCACTGCCCCAATCACAAAACGTACAACCATAAGGACAACCGCGATTAGTTTCAATGATGGCCGCCTCGACTCGTCCTTGGTATTCATCGAATAAGCCAGATAAATACGGGGATGGCACCGCATCGGGGCTTTTCATTCGCTCACGACTACCGGTACGAATAAAGCGCCCCGTCATCGCTTCTCGATAAGTGATCCCTGTGACTTGAGCTAAAGCATGATTATCCGCTTGAATATCCCGTTTATGCGGTGTATTCGGTTTGGCTATCGCACTTAACGCTTCCACCACTTCGGTGATCGTAATCTCACCTTCCCCATGAACGGCAACATCTACCGAAGTATGCTCCGTCAAAAAATCTTCACAGGCTTGTTGGTAATCAGGCGTGCTCGGTCCACCATGTATAGTAAAATTACCACTATATTGTTTCACCGCTTGACTGATCTGCATGTTGACATCAATGGACCACATGTAGTTTGAGAACAGCCACACACCCGCACCAAATTTACGATATGGCCCATTAAATAAGGCATTAGGCTCAAGATAATTGAGTGGAACAAACTGAAATTTATCTAACAACGCCCCATCTTGATAAGCAATCAAGGCGCTGTAAAGCACCCCAAGTGCCAATGGAAAATGGTTTTCCATATGCGGCACAAAGTAAACTGGGATTTTATCTTCGGTTAACGCGTCTTGCCATTTAGCAGGGATTGGTAACGCTGAAGTTGTCGAGGTCGAAAAAGGAGTTAAGACTGGCGCAGTTTTGGCAATATTGGTTTTTTCATCGGCTAATAACCCTAATTGATGCCATGCACTGATGCGAGCTAAATAAGTATCATAAGCCACACCTAGCGGCGCTTTTGTCGTCAATATTTCAGAAATTGATTTACCTTCACCAAAGCTCAATAGCACCATGACATCTAGCGCACTCAGCGCAATAAAATCTTGGGCTTGAGCTGACCATGCACAAAATCCATCCGTAGCAAACGAAATGGCAAAATGCGTTCCAATCCGTAACTGACTCATCGCATCGAGCATAGTATCGAATAGCGTATCATCGGCAGCTAACGCTTTAGGGGTAATCGACGGAGGATCAACCGGAGCGAACTCACTGATAGCCTTTACTTCTGCGTACTGAGCGAAGCGTTTGGCTACTTGGGATGGTGATAGTGAGGCGAATTGTTGCTGCATTAATGGCAACGCTAACACCTTCTCAACCAACTGACTTTGCGTAACAAGTTCAGCTGCACCAGACTGGTATTGCGACTGTAATGCACATTCAAGCATCACAAAATCAGGCTCACCTAACGGAATAGATTGCGCAGTACCGGAGACATTAGCCAATAAAGGCATGCCTTTTCGAAAAAAAATGAGTTTTTGCGGATTAATGAACACGAGTGAGCCCGTTTTATTTTTTTTTTGATTATAGCGGAAGTGTGACAAGGTGTTAACCCGTGATTTAAAAAGTTTGGTCACACTCCATACTGTTTAATGTTGATAGTTCGATTAATCATTTATCAGTGATGATTAATCACTGGCAAACTACGTACTAACCACATTCACCTAAGTATAATTGCGACTAATAATTTGCTGTCCTTTTAGCTAATCTACAACCTAAGAGATAAGGCTGTAGAAGTTATGGACAAACAAAGCTTAGGTTATATCGTATCAGTGCGAGGTACCGTTGTTGATATTGAGTTTGCAACACAGTTACCGCAAGTACGTCACGTATTAAAAGCAGGGCCTGAGCGAAATGTCAGCTTAGAGGTTCAAACTCAACTCAACGAACACACAGTTCAAGCTATAGCACTCAATCCAACCTCAGGATTGGCCAAATATTGCATACAACAACAAAGGAGTGGCACTGCGAACAAGTCACAGACTTATATCTATTTCACCATCGTCCCAGTGCTACCTCAGTCACTAGGAAATGAGCAAGCAACATTGAGTGCGCTGGTGCGTGAATATTTGTTTATTTGTTTATATCAAGCTTGCGCAAAATCTTTAGCCAGTGAACATGCTAGTCGACTCGCCGCAATGCAACGAGCCGATCAAAACATAGATGAAATGCTTGCGCATTTACAGCATGTGTATCACCAGCAAAGACAAAATCAAATTGATTCGGAGTTGTTTGATGTGATTGCGAGTTTTACCCAATAAGTACTACCCATTGATATTCGGTCCTAACCACATTTGAGCAGTCTGATCATCCCAGCCTTTGCGTGCAGTATAATCGGTAACTTGGTCAGCTTGAATTTGTGCGACCGCAAAGTAACGCGCATCCGGATGCGCAAAATACCAACCCGATACTGCAGCCCCAGGCCACATCGCATAACTTTCGGTTAACTGCATGCCCGTTCGCGCTTCAGCTTCAAGTAGATCCCATATTAATTGTTTTTCAGTATGCTCAGGGCAAGCGGCATAGCCAGGTGCCGGACGAATACCTTGATATAACTCACGAATTAACGATTCATTATCTAATGTTTCATCGGCGGCATATCCCCACCCTTCGATTCGGACTTGTTGATGCAAGTATTCGGCAAAGGCTTCGGCCAAACGATCCGCTAAAGCTTTGACCATAATGCTATTGTAATCATCGCCATCCGCTAAATAAGCAGCGGATAGTTCATCTTCACCAATCCCCGCCGTAACCGCAAAAGCACCAATATAATCTTGGCGTTGTGAGTCCACCGGCGCAATATAATCGCTCAAGCAATAGTTCGCCCCTTTAGGCTTATGCGTTTGTTGACGTAAATGATGCGCTACGACTACTTCCCCATCGGTATTGGTGATATGAATATCATCATCGACACTATTGGCGGCAAACACGCCATACACACCTTTTGCGGTAAGTAGTTCGTTATCACACAGATGATCAAGCATAGCTTGAGCGTCCTTAAATAACTCTGTTGCTTCTTTTCCGACAACCTCATCTTCTAAAATACGCGGATATTTCCCAGCTAAAGACCAGGTTAAGAAAAACGGCGTCCAATCAATATATTCACGTAATGTGGCTAATGATACCGACACACTATGTACGCCCAATTTTTTGGGTGTGGTGATCGGTGCTTGCGCCCAATCACAGGTAAATTTGTTGTCACGCGCTTGCGCTAACGTAATCGGCTTAGTGCGCGGGGTTTTGCGTGCATGTTGATCACGGACTACCGCATATTCTTTTTGTAATTGCTCATGAAAAATCGGACGTTGGGTCGCTGAAATTAATTTCTGACAGACGCCCACGGCACGACTGGCATTGGACACATACACCACGGGATGATTGTAATTTTGTTCAATTTTCACCGCAGTGTGTGCTTTGGACGTCGTCGCGCCACCAATCAATAAGGGTAAATCAAAGCCATTTCGTTGCATTTCTTTTGCAACGTACACCATTTCATCCAGCGACGGGGTAATCAAGCCTGACAAGCCAATCATATCCACGTTTTCGTCTTTGGCGACTTGCAAGATCTTGGCACACGACACCATCACGCCCAAATCAATCACTTCAAAGTTATTACATTGCAGAACCACGCCCACGATATTTTTACCAATATCATGCACATCCCCTTTAACGGTTGCCATCAATATTTTACCATTAGAGCTAGCTTTACCATCTTTTTCATCTTCGATAAAAGGTTGTAAGTGACCCACGGCTTTTTTCATGACTCGGGCAGATTTAACTACCTGAGGTAAAAACATTTTGCCTTCACCAAACAAATCCCCTACCACGTTCATGCCATCCATCAATGGCCCTTCAATAACGTGCAGTGGTTTTTCAGCGGCTAAGCGGGCTTCTTCGGTATCTTCGATGATAAAATCGGTGATCCCTTTAACGAGGCCATGCTCTAAACGCTTGTTTACTGGCAGTTCACGCCACGTTAAATCTTCAACTTTGGCGGCTTTGCCATCGCCTTGGTATTTGGGGGCTAATTCAAGTAGGTTGTCCGTCGCTTGATCGTGGCGGTTGAGGATCACATCTTCAACGGCATCACGCAATTCTTTGGGGATCTCGTCATACACTTCAAGTTGACCGGCATTCACAATGGCCATATCCATACCCGCTTTAATCGCATGATATAAAAAGACCGAGTGCATTGCTTCACGGACGGGATTGTTACCTCGAAACGAAAATGAAATATTCGACAACCCACCCGATACATGCGCATAGGGTAATTCTTGACGTATTTTGCGCGTTGCTTCAATAAAGTCTACTGCGTAATTGTTATGTTCTTCAATTCCCGTTGCTACAGCAAAGATATTCGGGTCAAAAATAATATCTTCTGGTGGAAAACCGACTTCATCGACCAATATACGATAACTGCGTTCACAAATATCAAATTTACGCTCCACGGTATCGGCTTGCCCTGTTTCATCAAATGCCATGACAACGGTTGCTGCGCCATAACGCTTGATCAATTTAGCTTGCGCAATAAAAGGTTCTTTACCTTCTTTTAAACTGATGGAATTCACCACCGATTTACCTTGTACGCATTTTAAACCCGCTTCAATGACCGACCATTTGGAGGAATCAATCATGATCGGTACGCGTGAGATATCCGGCTCCGAAGCGATCAGATTTAAAAAACGTACCATTGCGGCTTCAGAATCCAACATGGCTTCATCCATGTTGATATCAATGATTTGTGCGCCATTTTCGACTTGTTGTTTGGCTACTTCTAGCGCAGTTTCGTAATCTTCTTCTAAGATCAAACGCTTAAACATAGCGGATCCGGTGACGTTGGTACGTTCACCGATATTTATAAATGATGAGGCTGCTTGAGACATGTGACGATAATCCTAGTGTACAAACGGTTCAAGACCGGATAAACGCATTTTGGTCGGTAAGTTAGGTACCTTTCGTGGTGCAAATTTTTGCACTGCTTGGGCAATCGCGGCAATATGTTCAGGGGTACTGCCACAACAGCCGCCAACAATATTGACCAAACCCGATTGTGCCCATTCTTGAATATGCTCAGCCATTTCAGTGGCATCCATATCATATTCACCAAATTCATTAGGCAAACCGGCATTAGGATGAGCGGAGACTAAACAATCAGCCACCGTAGATAATTCGTTGACATACTGGCGCAACAAATCCGGTCCTAACGCACAGTTTAGACCCATCGCTAATGGCGATAAATGGTGCATAGAATGATAGAACGCTTCGGTGGTTTGTCCCGATAGCGTGCGCCCAGAAGCATCCGTAATCGTCCCAGATACCATCACGGGATAACGCTCACCACGTTGTTCAAATACGTTTTCGACAGCAAACGCTGCGGCTTTGGCGTTAAGCGTATCAAAAATAGTTTCGAGCATAATGATATCCGCTCCCCCATCCAACAAGGCATGAGTCGATTCTTCATAAGCGACAACTAACTCATCAAACGAGACGTTGCGTTTACCAGGATCATTCACATCCGGTGAAATAGATGCTGTGCGATTTGTCGGCCCTAGCACCCCTGCGACAAAGCGTGGTTTATCCGGCGTCGAATATTTATCGGCGGCTTGGCGTGCTAAGCGCGCAGCAGCCAGATTGATGTCTTTGGCAATGTCTTGCATATCATAATCGGCCATCGCAATTGTGGTGGCGTTAAACGTGTTGGTTTCGATAATATCGCACCCGGCTTCAAGATATTGTTCGTGAATAGTACGAATGGTATCAGGCTGAGTCATCGCTAATAAGTCATTGTTACCTTTGACATCACAATGCCAGTCGGCAAACTGTTCGCCCCGATAATCACTTTCAGAAAATTGATAAGCTTGGATCATCGTCCCCATCGCACCATCTAAAATTAAGATCCGTTCTTGGGCTATTTGCGCTAACTGCGCAGGAAGTTGTGCGTTAAATTGGGTGGTAAGTTGAGTCGACACGTTGTCATCACCTTAAAAAATAAAACGTTAGGAAAGAGTAGTTAAATCATACGGCGTGGTCTGATATACATAATAGTTCAACCAGTTAGTATAAAGTAATGTTCCATGCGAGCGCCATGAAACTAAGGGCGCTTGTGTCGGATCATCGTTGATAAAATAATTAACCGGTAATGCAGGATCTTGGCCATTGGCACAATCTCGAGCATATTCGTCAGCCAAGGTATTGGCATCGTATTCCGGATGTCCGGTGACAAAGACATGGCGTTTATCTTTGGTCGCAGCGATATAGGTGCCCGTTTCAGCAGACGCTGCCAGTACATCAATATCAGGAATACGTTCATAGGCCGCTTGCGGCACATTGCCAAAACGTGAATGCGGAGCATTAAACACAGGATCAAATCCACGCATCAGTTCATTAGTCGGTGCCAACACTTGATGTTGATACACACCAAACAGTTTATCTTGGCGTAATTCACGCATTTGCCCATAAAAATGGTACATCGCGGCATGAGCAGCCCAACACAAATATAACGTAGACTGGACATTTGCTTTGGCCCAATCAAGGATCTCTTGCATATCAGACCAATATTTGACGTCTTCATACGCCATAAAACCAAGAGGAGCGCCAGTAATGATCAACCCATCATATTTTTTATGTTTAATTTGGCT
>Ga0209136_1002136_pt1 | contig 12289 bp, 15 predicted proteins | sample SaaInl0LU_22_DNA_FD_184640 | JGI IMG/M metagenome (GOLD analysis project Ga0209136, IMG submission 184640) | Marine microbial communities from expanding oxygen minimum zones in the Saanich Inlet - ESP_90LU_22_DNA (SPAdes) (version 2) | ecosystem: Environmental > Aquatic > Marine > Intertidal... | reverse complement strand
CTGGCGTTAACCCATCGCAAGATTAAATTAAGATTAAGGAAAATCAATGTCTACTATTTTAGTAACCGGCGGAGCTGGCTATATTGGCTCTCACACTGTTTTACAATTATTAGAGCAAGGCGATACGGTTATTGTGCTAGATAATTTTTGTAACTCCTCTGCAGAGTCACTCACCCGAGTACAACGACTAACTGACCGTCAAGTGACAGTCGTGCAAGGTGATATTCGCGATGCTAGTGCCCTCCGTGATGTGTTTAGCCAATACAACATTGATTCAGTTATTCATTTTGCCGGCTTAAAAGCGGTAGGTGAATCTGTAGCTCAGCCACTGAAGTACTATGAGAACAACGTGTTTGGCTCCGTACAACTATGCAATGTTATGAGCGAGTTTGGCATCAAGAACATCGTATTTTCTTCTTCTGCTACGGTATACGGCGATCCAGTTGCCCTGCCACTACAAGAATCAATGCCAACAGGCATTCCCACTAATCCTTATGGCCAATCCAAATTAATGGTTGAACATGTATTGCGTGATTTATACACGTCAGATAATGAATGGAATATCGCTATTTTGCGTTATTTTAATCCTGTAGGCGCCCATATCTCAGGTGACATTGGTGAAGATCCTAATGGGTTACCCAACAACTTAATGCCATTTATTAGCCAAACAGCAACGGGGAAACGTGATTGTTTAGCCGTATTTGGCAATGATTATGACACCCATGAGGGCACTGGCGTCCGCGATTATATCCATGTCGTTGACCTAGCGGATGGACACTTAAAAGCGCTCAATGCACTTACCCAAAAACCTGGCGTAATAACGGTTAATTTAGGGACTGGTATTGGCTATAGCGTATTGGATATGGTTAAGGCATTTGAAGCTGCGAGTGGCGTAAACGTGCCGTACAAAATTGTGGCACGACGACCGGGTGATGTCGCGGCGTGTTATGCCGATCCTAGTCATGCTAAAGCAGTATTAGGTTGGGAAGCAAAGTTAGATTTACAAGCTATGTGTGATGATACATGGCGTTGGCAGTCTGCGAACCCCAACGGCTATCAAGGCTAAATTCAATTTGTGAATGACCCAGCGACATCGCTTCGCTCTGATCACTGGGTTTTTTGTGTCTTATTATTTAACTTGCAGCTGTGAAGCACTTATAAATCGTCTAGCAATCCTTCAAACTCTTCAAAATTTTCCATTTCTTCAGCTTGTTCTTCTGGTGTTTTTTCGACTTTACCATTTTTAACTTTAAATTCTAGACGTTGAAAATAAGCCGTCTTAACAAACACATATGGATCTAGTGAACTGTTTAAGGTGCTATCCTGTGACAGTAATCTTGCTCGACCTTCTAGCGCCCCAACCACTGCACTAAAGAGGGTAAAGTTACTATTTAGTATATTCATCGGGAACATCATGTTATCTACCACATCTCCGGTAGTTGAACGAATATCAGTAGGACCTCGTGCTGGTATCATTAAATAGGGTCCAGTTTCTACGCCCCACACCCCTAAAACTTCACCAAAGGATTCTTTTTCTTTATTTAGATCCATCGATGATGCAACATCAAATACGCCGACAACACCGACAGTAGTGTTAATCAAAAAACGTGCAAGACTCACCATCGAGCCATCAATTTCACCTTGTAATAAATTATTCAAAAAATTAGCCGGTTCAGCTAAGTTATTAGAAAAATTAACCAGACCTGTTCGTACCGGTTGTGGTATCACAGCAACGTAACCTTGAGTGACGGGCTTGAGTAAGTATTTATCCAAGATATCATAGTTAAAGTCCCACATCGTGCGGTTAAAACCCTCAAATGGGTCGCGTGCATCGCCAATATTCCCATCGTCAGAACTATCCTGTTGAGGATCTGCCTGAATCATAGCCGCTGAGTTGGCTTGTGACTGTGCTTGTTGTACCGATTTATTCGCAGCGCAACCGCTAGTCAAACTTACCAATAACACAACTAATATAAGGTGCTTCACTGCTTTATTTCCTTGTTAATAATAATGGATACTGGGATAACGGCATCAGCTACCTTCGTTAAGGTAATACTGCCTTCCAATTCACCAACACTTGTTTGTACATTTTCATCGAACGATAAGCGTGCTGTTAATGTCACTTCCGTTAAATCATTTAACGAATATGTCGCCATCATCGCATCGCTATTCGTTAACGTTACTGTGGTCGGTAATGCCCCTAAATTCAGTTTTTTAACCGCCGCAGGTAAAGGATTGTCACTCGCTCCGTCTTTTGCAAACACAAATAAATACGTCGGCTGTAAGCGATTGGATTGTGCTAAGCGGGTATTAATGTCTTTATCCGCACTGATAGTGATACTAAACCCAGTCGCCACTTGTGATTGACCTTTGAGTTCATCTAGCCGTGCCTGAATTTGTAATATCGCAGGGTTATTAGGCGGTAATAACGCCTTAATTTGCATAAAATACTGTTCGGATGTGGCTACGTCACCCAATTGCCCCGCTGTCATACTCAACATTAGTGCAGCTTGATTATTATCAGGCTCTAACACTAATAAACGACGCAACACGACTACCGTTTTTTTTAAGAACTCAACTTGATTAGGCATCATTAATGCTTGGGCGTAACTGCTTAAGGTTTCCGTATTGTTTGGTGCTATCAATAACGATTTATCGAACGCTTGATAGGCTTGTTCAAATTGATTTAATGCCCCATACAAACGCCCTAATAACATCCAACCCGTTGCATCTTCAGCATTATGTGCAATACGAGAACGAATCGCTAATGTAAACGATTGCACGTCTTCTAACGTGACATCTTCGGAAGGATTAACAATGATCTTGTCCGTTAAGCGCTGCATATCTGCTTGAGCTTGATACAAACCGCTAACGCCAGATACTTGATTAACGTGCCAATACATAACGCCTGAAGCAAGTAACAACAGGACCAGGAGTGCACTCGCGATTTTACTTGTGTGACTGTTATTAACCAAATCTACAGCAATAGTATCTGACTCGGGGCGAGTTTCATCTAGCAATGCAATTTTTAAATCTTTTTGTGCTTGAGTACGATGCTTGTCAGAGATAATTCCTTGTGCAAATTCCTCATCCAGTTCAACTAAACGTTGTTTGATTAAGCGGGTGTTTGATAAGGTAAAGGCTTGCGTATGAGCCGCATAATTACGTTTAAAAACCGGATAAAAAATAAAGCCTAACGCCAACATCGCCAACCCAACAGCAAGTATATAAAAGGTTATCATTTATCTTTCTCCAGCAATTCATCAGCCTTGGCGAGTAAATCAGCTTCAACTTGCTCATCAGTGTGGCTTATTTCAGGTCGACGTTTAAATAATATCCAACCGCCAATAAGCAGTACCGAAAACGGTAAAATCCACAACCAGATTGTCGAGTTATTAACTGGAGGTTGATAATAAACAAAATCGCCATAGCGCTGCTTCATAAAATCAATGACTTGATCATGATCATTACCCTGAGATAGCAACTGATACACTTTGCGGCGCATATCATGGGCTATCATGGCATCTGAATCGGCAATATTTTGATTTTGACACATAGGACAACGGAGCACTTTGGTCAGGCGTTTAAAATCTTGACGTTGTTGTTCTGAAGCAAATGCATAGTTTTCTTGCGTTGCCTGCACATCGTGACTGAACAATAATCCAGATAATGTCAATAAGCTCCACATGCTTACTATAATAAATAATGAACGAGTGAGGTGATTCATGGTTGACTCTCAGTTTGTCTCGTTGTGAATTGCAACGACTGTTGCGCCATCAATTCGTTGTATAAAGGGGCAAATTTACTGTCCCACACACGCGGGTTTAGATCGCCAATATGGTGTACTCGGATTACGCCTTGTTGGTCAATTAACAACGTTTCAGGCGCTCCGGTAACCCCTAAATCCAAAGAGGTATCGCGGTATACATCAAAAATATTAAATACAAACGGGTTACCTAATTGATTCGTGGTTTCAATGACTTCTTGTTGGACGCGCGCCAGCGTTTTAGTGCCAAAGTCAGGATCTAGATCTTGATCATAATACAATCCAACAAATCGAACACCTTGTTGACTTAACTCTGTTAAATAAGGTAGCTCGACCGCGCAAGTTACACACCACACGCCCCAAATATTTAATAAGGTAACCTGGTCCGTAAAAACATCATTAGTGTAAATCACACTCGGCTCCATCAAATCAGGCAAACTAAACGTCGGCATAGGTTTAGCTAGTGCCTGAGACTCTCGTTCACGTGGATCAGAAAACAACCCTTGATACAAAAAGAATACTAATGCGATAAATGCGACTAATGGCACAACAAAACGCGTATTTATCATGCGGTTTGGATCCCTAATTTAGCGAGTTTTTTCATTCTATAACGCTTGTCGAACATAGAGCACACGCCACCTAATGCCATAATTCCTGCACCTAACCAGATCCATATCACAAAGGGTTTGTAATAGACTCTAACCGCCCACGCCCCATTGTCTAATGGTTCGCCCAAAGCAATGAACAAATCACGGATCAGTGTGGTATGAATACCCGCTTCGGTCATCGACATACCTTTAACAGAGTAAAAACGTTTTTCCGGTTCTAAATGCACCACAAAATCGCCCTCTTTGTACACATCAAAAATACCACGATCAGCGGTGTAGTTAGGGCCTTGTATCGTTTTTACGTCTGAAAATTCGATGTTATAACCAGCAATTTGCACTTCATCACCATAATTCATCCGTACATCACGCTCTAGTTCAAAATTACTCACTAACGTAATACCAATCAATGCGACAGCAAACCCGACATGCCCTAAGATCATGCCCCAGTGACTCGGTTTGAGTTTGCGTATTTTAGTGGCAATAGCGAATTCATCAGGCATCGCATCAACACGTTGCGCAACTTCTTGAATGGTTGAAACCAAAATCCATACGGCACAAATCATCCCTAACGTCGCGACGTATGTGGCTGTCGTAGCAAAGCTATTTACGATCAACAAGGCTGCACTTATACCAATACCTAAGGCAAGTAAGATTTGCTTAGTCAGCGCACCTAGGGGTTGTTGCTTCCAGCGACTTAGCGGACCGACAGTCATAAATACGACAAACGGAACAATCAGCCACGTAAACATTTGATTAAAAAACGGCGCGCCAATGGAAATACTGCCAAGACCTAGTTCTTTGTGAACCAATGGAAACAAGGTGCCTAATAACACGACCACTGTAGCAGCACATAGCAGAACATTGTTACCCATCAACATGACTTCACGAGAGGCCAGCGAGTAATAAGAACGCGTTTTTAATTGTGGTGCACGCACAGCATACAGCACTAAGGAGCCACCGATCACAATCACCAGTAACCCTAAAATAAAGAGTCCTCGCGAAGGATCGGACGCAAATGAATGGACTGAAACCAGTACCCCTGAGCGGACCAAAAATGTCCCTAGCAAACTCAAAGAGAATGCCGATATGGCCAACAATACTGTCCACGACTTAAAGACTTTTCGTTTTTCAGTAACCGCTAAGCTATGCATTAAAGCAGTACCGACTAGCCAAGGCATAAATGACGCATTTTCAACTGGATCCCAAAACCACCAGCCACCCCAACCAAGTTCGTAATAAGCCCACCAACTGCCTAATGCAATGCCAACAGTTAAAAATGCCCAAGCGGCAATTGTCCATGGACGAGACCAGCGAGCCCAAGTTGAATCTAATTGACCAGAGATCAGCGCCGCAATAGCAAAGGCAAAGGCAACCGAGAAGCCAACATAGCCCATGTACAACATAGGCGGGTGAATAATCATGCCAAAATCTTGTAACAACGGATTAAGATCTGCGCCATCTACGGGATAAAACGGTAATAAACTATCAAATGGATTAGAGGTAAGCAGCATAAATAAATAAAAACCAATCGACACCATGCCCAGTACTGCCAGCACACGTGCGACCATGACTTCAGGGATCCCTTTGCTAAATATAGCAACAGCGACTGTCCATACAGAAAATATCAATACCCACAATAAAAATGAGCCTTCATGCCCACCCCAGACTGCCGTTACTTTGTAGTACCAAGGCAATAAGCTATTAGAGTGATTGGCCACATAAGAAACAGAAAAATCATCCGCTAAAAAGCGATTAGTCAGACAAATATACGCAATCAATGTAAACGTAAACAAGCCAATGGCTAACGGTTTAGCAGAGGAAATCATCATTTTATGGTTCGTTTGCGCCCCCCACATTGGGTAAATCGCTAACAACACCGATAGCAGTAGAGCAATGACAATAGAAAAGTTACCAATTTCAGCGATCATGATAATAAGGTCTCAATACAATTCAAAAGTTAATTAATAGCTAGGCGCAGCCTTCGTGATCGCAGCATCCGCTGGTTTGACATGCTTAATGCCTTTTAATTTCTCAGCTAATTCAGGCGGCATGTATTCTTCATCATGCTTTGCTAAGACCTCTTCGGCCACAATCAAATTACCTTCTTGTAACACACCCGTCGCCACTATTCCCTGACCTTCACGAAATAAGTCAGGTAAAATCCCCGTGTACGACACCGTCACAATAGGACCGATATCCACTAAATCGAATTCAACGGCTAAGGTTTCTTGATTACGTTGGACTGACCCTTCGACGACCATACCACCAATACGCAGACGTTGGCCGACTTGAGGTTTAACCGCGGCTTTACCTTTTCCGTCAATGATTTCACTTGGGGTATAAAACAAATCTATATTGTCGTTTAGGGCAAACAACATCAAAGAAATTGCACCTGCTACCATTCCACCAATCACCCCAACGGTGATCAAACGCTGTTTACGTCTCGGATTCATGCTTTTGATTGCTCCTTAGCTTGTTGGATCCGTGCTTTACGTGCAGCTTGTGCACGGATTTCGGTAATTAACTTACGCTTGTCGAGTTTGATATAAATAATAAAAGCGACGACAACTAACAGCGATACACCATATGACAACCATACAAAAAAACCGTATCCGCCCATATCTAAAAATGCTGAAAACGAATCAAAATGCATTAGCGGTTCTCCGTTTTTTGCAGTAATGCGATCACCCATGGGCGATGTAACTCTCGGCGCAAAATTTGATTTTTCAAATTCATCATGACCAAAGTACCGATTAAACCAACCGTACCAGCTATAGAAATTAATAACGGCCATAACATTGATGGTGCAATCGAAGGTTTACCAAATTTGGTAATAGTCGCACCTTGATGTAGGGTATTCCACCACTCCACCGAATAATGAATAATCGGAATATTAATGACGCCAACCAAAGCCATGATCGCAGCCGATTTACCGGCTTGAGTTTTGTCACTAAACGCGCCATATAAAGCCAATACACCCAAATATAAGAAAAACAAAATAAGTTGAGCAGTTAAGCGGGCATCCCATATCCACCAGGTTCCCCACATAGGTTTCCCCCATGCAGCACCCGTAAATAGAGAGATAAAAGTTAAAATCGCGCCCACCGGTGCAATCGCAATCATGCTCATGTAGGCGGTTTTCCATTGCCACACTAGCCCTACAAATCCAGCGATAGCCATTGCCACATATGTACTCATAGACAAAATCGCTGACGGTACATGGATGTAAATAATACGAAAAGAGTCACCCTGTTGATAATCGGATGGCGCGAACGCTAACCCCCAAATAAATCCAACAAGTAAACCCACGACCGCAGTGACGAAAAAATAAGGTAGTAACGTGTTGCATAACGCATAAGCACGTTCTGTTTTAGCGTAAGGATGTAACCAATTAAACATTAATGATGACTCACTCTAATAGCGTAACTAATTGCAAAAGGGGTAATGGCAACCGCAAAACACAACATTGCACCGATAATAGCAAGTTGTGGGGCATAGTTTAATCCCATCGCTGCGCTATCAACAGCAGATGTAGCAAATATCAGTAAAGGAATAAATACAGGTATCAATAACAACGATAATAACACCCCACCACGTTGTAGCCCAACGGTTAATGCAACAGCAATCGCACCTACTAAGGATAGCAGCGGTGTACCTAGCGCTAATGTCTGAATCAAAGCCCAATACATGGCTGGCGTTAAATTTAAAAACAACGCTAATAATGGTGAAATGAGCAACAAGGGTAAAAATGACCCACACCAATGGACAAAGACCTTGGCAAACATGGCCCATGATAATGACACATGCGCTAATTGCAGTTGTTCTAAACTGCCGTCATTAAAGTCATCACGAAATAGCTTATCCATCCCAAGTAATGCAGATAATATTGCCGCAACCCAAATGACACCAGGGCCTACTTTCTGTAAGGTTTCAGGACCTGGACCTATGCCCAAAGGAAATAACGTAATGACCATGACAAAAAATAACAGCGGCTGCAATAGTTCTGATTTTTGCCGATAAGCGAGGACTAAATCGCGCTTGATGATACTCGTTAATGGGTTGACCGATTTCATAAACGATACTCTAAAGCAACCGTCTTAACCGGTAAGCGACTTTGTAATGCTTGATGTGACGTCATCAAGACGGCCCCACCTTGAGACACAAAATCATCTACTAACCCTTGGATAAATGTCACACCGGCAATATCCAAAGAGGTAAAAGGTTCATCTAAGATCCACATATGAGCACGTAATAACTGAGTCCGAGCCAATGACACACGTCGTTGTTGTCCAGCGGATAATTGCCCACTAGGCACATCCTCCAGTCCGACTAAATTAAAGCGCGCTAATAACGCATATAACTGATCTTGACCGGTAGCAATACCATGCATACTCGCCCAATAAGCAAGGTTTTCTAGACTCGATAAGTATTTATTTAGGCCTAATTTATGCCCTAAATATAACAGTGGATAATCGACCGTATTCGGTTGCTGATCGGCTGCATGAAGTGTGTTGGTGACAGTCACAACACCACGATCAGGCTCAGACAACCCCACCAATAGTCGCAACAAACTGGTTTTACCGGCACCATTTGGGCCAGTTAAGTGAAACAGCTCACCCGCATAAACTTGCAATGAAAAAGACTCAAATAAGGTTCGGTCTTGCTTGATGCAAGATAGATCTTCGGCTTTGAGCCGCAATAAATCCCTGTAATTATTAGTTACACACGCTGTCCTAGTCTCACCAATCACTGTCTTTTTCCACTAATTCAAACCTGTTTATCATACCATAATCAAAGACTTAAGCAGTATTTTTTCCCTAACATTTAGTAGTAGTTTTGTGCTGCTATTGGACTAGTGATCAGATCCGAGAGTTTAGCTACAAAATCATCTTAATATGCTTATATGCCAACCGTTCATGGTGGTCTGACTCAACAAGCGCAAACATCTCTCCAACAACAGTTAAGTTCAAGTAAACACAGAGTCAATGCTGAAAATCTAAAATTAACTGTTCAAGGGAAACAACTCATGATCCGGTTACCTGAAGGACTGTTGAGGGATGGGCAAACATCAGCACAAAAGTCCAACCGCTTTGCAATATAACCCACAAAACAACTCGGCCCCTACCTTAGTTGCCAAAGGCGACAATGCATTAGCAAAAGAAATCATTGGGTTAGCACAACAACATGGTGTGTTAATTCATGAAGATCCGCATTTAGCTAAAATCCTTAATTCGCTAGATATTGTCCAAAGCGTGCCTCGAGAAATATTTTTTGTAATGGCTGAACTTATTGCTTTTTCTTATGTGCTGCAAGGGAATTTCCCTAATAATACCGAAGCATAAAAAAACCGCAATCAGTGTCAAACATGATTGCGGTTTTAAATGAGTGAGAAGTGTTTATGCTTCGTCTTGACCTTCTACTTCTTCTGCTTTTTCGTCAGAAGGTTTGGCTTTACATAACATTTCAGCACGGATACGATGCTCGATATCATCCGCCATCGCTGTATGTTCTTTAAGATATTTCACTACGTTAGCTTTGCCTTGTCCGATACGCTCACCTTTGTAGCTATACCAAGCGCCAGCCTTTTCAACCATTTTAAGCTTAACACCTAAATCAATCAGTTCGGCTTGCTTTGAAATTCCTTTACCATACATGATTTGGAATTCAGCTTGTTTGAAAGGAGGGGCAACTTTATTTTTGACAACTTTGACTCGGGTCTCGTTACCCACAATTTCATCGCCATCCTTAATCGCGCCAATACGACGGATATCTAAGCGGACAGACGCATAAAATTTCAGTGCATTACCACCAGACGTAGTTTCTGGGTTACCAAACATCACACCAATTTTAAGACGGATTTGGTTGATGAAAATAACTAACGTATTAGAACGTTTGATATTACCGGTTAATTTACGCAATGCTTGGGACATTAAGCGTGCTTGTAAACCAACATGAGAATCACCCATATCGCCTTCGATCTCAGCTTTCGGTGTCAATGCTGCAACTGAATCGATAATAACCACATCAACAGCAGCAGAGCGAACTAACATGTCACAAATCTCTAGTGCTTGCTCGCCTGTATCGGGTTGTGATACCAACAACTCGTCGATATTCACGCCTAGCGCTTGTGCGTAAATAGGATCCAATGCGTGCTCAGCATCAATAAACGCACAAGTCTTGCCTACTTTTTGTGCTTCGGCAATAACTTGCAAGGTCAACGTCGTTTTACCTGATGATTCTGGACCGTATATTTCTACCACACGACCACATGGTAAACCGCCTATACCTAGTGCAATATCAATGGTTAGAGAACCGGTTGAAATCGTATCAACATCCATACCTTGATTATCGCCTAGACGCATAATCGAGCCTTTGCCAAATTGCTTTTCAATTTGACCTAGTGCTGCCGAGAGTGCGCGTGATTTATTATCTTCTGCCATGTGTGCCTCAACCTTAAATGTGAGTTAGGATGTATGTTCTATGTAGTGGATTATAATACTGTATAATTATACAGTGCAACAAAAAATATTAATTATTTTCAAATCCACGTTTAAATGTGATTATTACTATAATGTATTAAAGTACGTTTAGCAGCTGTGCTTTTGATCAGTTTGACGCAATTAATTGCACTATTTTTTCAATAGCAAATTCAATAGCTTGTTTGCGTACCGCTTCACGGTCACCTGCAAAACACTGCTTCGACGCATATATCTCACCAGCGAAAGCAAAACCAAACCAGACCGTACCCACAGGTTTTTCTGGACTGCCGCCATCGGGGCCGGCAACGCCACTAATACTGATCCCTATATCAGCATGGAGGTGCTCGACAACCCCTTGAGCCATGGCAATGACTGTTTGTTCTGATACCGCACCAAATTGTTGTAATGTACATTCCGGCACACCGACCATTTGAGTTTTAGCTTCATTGGCGTACGTCACAGCGCTACATTTAAACCATGTTGAACTTCCTGGAAGTGCAGTAAACGCATACGCCAGCCCTCCTCCCGTGCAGGATTCTGCACAAGAAATAGTCAACCCTCGCTGAATCAACACGTCAGCTAAGCGATGCAGGGCAATTTGTGTATTTTCTTTTAGATAGCTCATCAAAATATTGGTATGCTTATAGTATTGATTATTTAGTTAAGTATAAAAATAAATTGAGCCAAGCACAAACGCAACACACCCCAATGATGCAACAATATTTAGGCATCAAAGCAAATCATCCGAATGAACTCCTGTTTTACCGCATGGGTGACTTTTATGAGTTATTTTTTGATGATGCTAAACGTGCCGCTGAATTAATTGATATTACCTTAACTGCGCGTGGTAAAGCCGGCGGTGAACCTATTCCGATGGCAGGTGTGCCTTATCATGCTGTCGAAGGCTATTTGGCCAAATTAGTTCAGATGGGTGTATCTGTCGCTATCTGCGAACAAGTTGGTGATCCAGCCACGAGTAAGGGTCCAGTTGCACGAGAAGTCAAACAAGTGCTCACACCGGGCACAGTAACCGATGAAGCACTCCTTAACGATAATCAAGATACGTTAATAGTTGCCATTACTTGCACTCAGTCAACGCAATCTAAACACAAAAAAAACAATGCACAACTCCAATATGGGTTAGCTGCTCTGGCCTTGAGCACGGGGCAATTTGTCATTACACAGCCTGATAATGAGCAAGCATTGCTCGCGGATTTACAGCGCTTTAATCCTGCTGAATTATTATATAATGAAAGCCTAATCGCGCCCCAAGTGCTAGCCAATTACCCAAAAAGCACCCGTCGTGCAGAATGGGAATTTGATGTTGATACAGCCATTAACCATCTTAACATGCAGTTTGGCACACAAGAATTAACCGGTTTTGGCGTGACGAATGCCCCTATCGCTCTCGGTGCAGCAGGTTGTTTACTGCAATA
>Ga0209136_1002131_pt1 | contig 12314 bp, 9 predicted proteins | sample SaaInl0LU_22_DNA_FD_184640 | JGI IMG/M metagenome (GOLD analysis project Ga0209136, IMG submission 184640) | Marine microbial communities from expanding oxygen minimum zones in the Saanich Inlet - ESP_90LU_22_DNA (SPAdes) (version 2) | ecosystem: Environmental > Aquatic > Marine > Intertidal zone... | reverse complement strand
CGAAATAAATGGTCAGATACAAGGTTTTGGCAAACGTTTGCTTACTTTTATCAATAATGCGGATCAAAGTTTTAATAAGCTACTGGCAACCGAAGAACTAAAATCTATTGTCTATACCGACCGCTATATTCAGAGTCCAGTTGCAATGATGTTATTGGCTGAAATGCTCTCAACTCTAGCAGAGAATAGAACGCCGGAGATAACAGTGAACACCTGTTTTGATGAGAAAAAATCAACAAATTCAGGCTTTGCTATCCATCACGATTGGGTCGATGAAGACGACTATCTTACTATCTTTAATGAATGGCTTAGTTTCGCATGTAACACACAAGTTTTTTTGGATCTGCGGGAAAAACGAGATATACCTCACCGAAGAACACTTGAACTTATTTTTGATTCTGGAGATAGAGTAACTATTACTTTCGACCAAGGTTTAGGTTATTGGAATCTACGGATGCCTCGAGGACTTCATAATTTCGATTTCACACGCACTGTAAACGAACAAGTTTCACGTCTAAGTGACACTTATAAAAATGCATATGTATTTAACAGTGCGGAGTGGGAAACTTGGTTAACAGTGAGTATTGGCTAATAATGATATGTTATATTTTTCAGCGGAAGGTATTTTATATGATTTGATGATTTTTAATCAATTAATGCTTATAAAAATATGGTCAATCATCGCTGCTTTGATTATTAATTATGGAGTAAGGAAATGACAGAGTACGAAAAATTTCAAACCCAAATGATAATGGGGTACCCAAAATCATTTAAGAACTTTAAAACTTTTTGGGACCAATTGAGCGCTCAAATTCATCAACTGCCAATCAGTCGCAATAGAGAAATTCTTTACCCTCTAAAATCTATCGATGAAATCATTAATGCAACTAAGTCGGGCTATTTGCCAAAAGGGCGTATAAAGCCATTTTGGAAGTCCAATCCATTTAAGAGCAACATTATGGGGTTGCCATATACCAGTGATGCCTATCCTTGGCCCGAAACCCAAGGATTGCTGGATGTACCTCGAATACAGATTGACCTTGACTGGTTATCTGAAAAAATTGGAGTTGTTATAGGTTCAGGACTGGTGCAGGTTTTCGATTGTTGGGGACTGGTCGATGAAGGAGGTTATTATTTTCGACACATTCCACGAGAAGCAATCTCTGAGGAGCTGTATCGTCCTATCGATAAAAAGCTCCAACTTTCACTTGGCGATGAATACAGAGAAAAGCAAACAGATGAACATTCAATGGACTTTTCTTCGATCTTTGGAGAGCAAGCTGATTGTTTGGAAATCAGCTCTCTAGGTAAACGCATTTATCCTTATCATCAGTATTCCTTCGATGATATTGTATTGGAAGAGAACTTAGAAGAACTAATTGAGCATCTCCCAAAAATGGATAATATTGACTTAGCAAAAGCCGAACAGCTCAGAACAGATCTGATTGAAGCATTGAAATTGTTTAAAAAGGTTAAAATGCCTGCACAGGAATATAAATTTCACGCAACACTGCTGGGTATGCACGATCCAATTCAATCATCACCCGGGGAGCTAGGTAATTTCACTCTGTTTAATTTCGGTCAAATAGAAGGCTTAAATACACGCGAGAAACCAAAAAATCCAGCTCCAAGCGAAATATTGTTTGACGGAACTGGTGCTATTTTAATGCACTGGCTGCCAGATCAGGAAGAGCCGAATTTTAGTTTTGAGTGTGACCGATAATATTCGATTATACGTGAGTAAGATTGGCTGGTTACAAATAGCTTTATAATTTAACTACTTTTGCTAAACGAAATGTGTGAATTGCAAATTAACGGAATACATATAATGAAAGAACAAGACTTGTTAGATAAAGTAATAAAGAGTCGAACAGCCTTAAGGCGCGTGCCCAAAAACCTGAAAACTTTTAAAGTATGTATGACTGCAGTAAGAAGTCACGCAGGGGCTCTAGAATTTGTACCTATAAACCATAAAACGGAGGCGATATGTCTAGAGGCGGTTAAAAATGATGTGGAGTCTTTGAAGTTTATACCTGAATCGATCATGACTGAAAATATTTGCCTTGCAGCAGTTAAAAATGATGGGAATGCATTGAGTCTTGTGGATGAGAAGCTTAGAACTGTAAAAATAAGTATGGCAGCAGTTGAAAATAATGGAGAGTCTTTGGAGTTTGTACCTGAATCACTAAAGACTGAAAAAATTTGCCTTGAAGCGGTCATAAATAATGGTGAAGCATTAAAATTTGTTCCTGAGCATCTGAAAACTGAAAAAATATGTATGGCAGCAGTTAATAGCAATAATCGTTATTCTGCAGCTTTGAAGTTTGTACCTGACCATTTGAAAACAGAAGAATTGTGCACAAAAGCTGTAAACTTCAGAGGTGACAATTTACGAAGCGTACCTTTTAGTCTTATAACTCAAGCAATGTGTTTTACTGCGGTAAATAATATGGCAGGGGCTTTAATGTATGTTCCGGAAGAGCTAAAAACAGAATCCATCTGTCTCTGTGCAATTAAAAAAAGTGGAACAACACTAGAGTATGTGCCTGCAGGTTTGAAAACCGAAGAGATGTGTCTTCAAGCTATTAAAACTAGTGGTGGTTACTGGCCCTTTGAATATATACCTGACCATTTAAAAACAGAGACTTTATGCCTCGCAGCTATAAACAGTATAATGCAAGATGATGCATATAAGGGTTCTGTGTACAAATCTGTCTATGGAGAACTACATTTACAAACTATATTAGAGCGTATCCCTGAATCAGTCATTACATCAAGTCCAACGCTTCTATCCACTCCAGGAAATAAGCGTTTTCCAAAAGCTGAACAATTAGATGAAAACATGGAGCGGTGGTTTTCAAATAAATCGTATAGTAAAAACGATTTAAAAAACTGCTTAATTAATGCGCCACTCAGACTTAAGAGTTCAAACGCTTGGAAAAAATGGGCATTGGTATTGGATATTTGTGAGTGATAAACGAAATCGAGTCAAAGCCTTGCAGCAGTTACCAGATTGGTTGATGTTGAATCTTATAGCATTAAATGTCTAATACTAAAAGGTATTAGACATAAACTTACCAGTGAGTTGATTTCGCGCACAGCTCTGTTAAAGTCAGGACTCTTGAAAATTCAAAAGGGTCTTTTTCATCTTTCTTAAACAGTCCAAAGTAGTTCCTATCAAGAACATCTCTTGAACAACGTTCGTATGGCGAAACTGTTACATAAAACAGAGCAGTCAAAACAAATATTACTACCAGATATATTATACCTTTAATTATTTCAAATTTACGTAACAAATTCATTGTAACTCCCCGGATTATCCACTAACAAAATACTCGTAATTTATTTGGTTTGCAATGCACCGCGTTCAAACTTGCCCACATGCTGCCGCCCTTTAAAGGTAATTTTGCCATGCCCATGATACTCACCAGTATCAAACTCCCCTTCATAGGACTCAATGATTTCATCTTCAAGCAGGTAAGTGATTTTGCCATATCCATGGGGAATTAATGTATGATGTACGGAGGGTTCGATGTAGCTGTTTTTGCGCCCTAATGCCTCTACTGCATACTCAGGTGAAAGGACATGTCCCTCATATATAACCTTGATGCCTTCAAACTCATCTTGCACATCTTGATATGCCCGCCACGGCTTATAAAGCGCCAGATAACAAAACGTACAGTTTGCTACAAAGACATAGAGCTTGGCCTCGCTTATTAAAACGCGTGCCCAGCCCGGTAAGGTCATATCAAACATCCATATCATGGTTTGCAATATAAATAACTCAATGGCGGTCAACATAAAACCAAGTGCAACGGTGTATAGTAACTTTTCCCAAATACTCATTTATCTACTCCAACTTGTATGTCTTTTTCATCAATGACAGCTTTTAACAACACTTGTCAACTCCCAAAAGCACTGACTATTAGCGTTTCAAGAACTACCCCTAAAGGGGTAAATTTTTTCACCTGTTTTGAAATCCACTTTGACACCGTTCGTATCTTGAATATCTTTGGCCATAAAGTGGATGTAAGTGACAAATGCCTTTACTTGAGTGAACTTTTCAAGCTTTTGTCGACGCTCTGATTGGATGTATGGTGAAAATAATTCACGTGCCGCATTCGCCGCTCGCTTGCTTCGCGCTTTGGTCAGATACCAGATGCAGTATTGAAGATTTGAAAACCAAAGGCGCCCTTGTTTTGTGCGAAAAAAGGCAATGACTTGTGCTTCTTCTGCCTGCAAATGCTCACCTGTATATTCCGTGTAATGAAGAAGGGCTTCACTTAAGAACTCAAAATATTTTGCTTTGCGAGCAATCATAAACTTGTGCCGATTAAGCTGCTCTATACGCTCCATGGCATCTTTACCAAAGACTTGAAACTTTTCAGCAGCCAATTGGTGATTAAGCCTTACGAGGGTATCCGCCTTGTTATAGAGACGCTGTATTCTAAGGTAGTGCTCATCGTACATTTTCATCGTTTCCCCTATTCAAATTTAGGTCATGGCAATTCATTACTTTTTAGCCATATCAAAGATGAAAACGATGCGTCAACACACTTTTCACGTCAAAAAAACCAAACCTACGGTTTGTAAATTTAGCTCATATGTATTTGGAATTTTGTGTTTGACGATTCGAAAAATCTCTGGCTACTATAAAAAGCATCCGCATTTTACGAGTCAATGAGACGCATGAAACAACACAATCCAAGCGACACCAATCGATATCACCTCAATCCTGAAATGGTCAAAAATGGGATTTATCTTGATTTTGAAGGCGAAGGCAAAAAGCGCGATGGCACCATCCCCTGCCCCCATATTGCAGGGCTGTATAAGCCTTATCAGGATGGCTATAAATACAATGTGTTATTTTTCAAATCCCACTGGACACCTGTCAAAGCGTGGCATCAGAATGAGTATGACCGCATTGGCAATTTTGTTGACCTAATGGATGAATTGATCAGTGAAGCTGAAAATGAAGGTCGGTACATTTTTTATTGGACGATTCATGAAAAAGTAATCATACAATTGCATGCTCCTGAATTATTTGAGAGATTTGAAAAAGTCAGTATCAATCTGCACAAACCTGCTAAAAAATTTGCGAACCGTCGTGGATTACTGAGGGATGACGATCAAAAGAAAGGACTTAACCAGTTTTTAAAGATACTGAAAAACGCCTCCCCTCTTATTGTGGCATGCAAGCCTACCGCCGCAGAAGCATGCCGACGTATAGATAACTATGCTACAAAGAAAAAGCGCTGGAAGCATTGGACGGTTGAGCAAAAAAATGTCGCTAAAGATTTGTTGCGGTATAACAAAGATGACTGTTTAGGTGTTCTTCGTTTAGCAAGGAAGCTAGGGAATAGTAGGTTTTAACATAATAATTAACAAACTGTATAAAAAAACATGTCGCATAAATTGACATATACCCACGCTTGTCCAAATTCGACATAGAAATTATTGTTCTTCAATGCTATTGTCGTTTATCAAATGAAATCGATAATTTACCTCTTGTTATCTAAGAAAATTTCTTAGGTTAACCACAACTCTAAACGGTAATATTGTTGTATAGATGTCAGTGTATGAGAAACCGCATGGAAATCAGTAAAAGTCAGTATTACCGTCGCTATCACATTATTATTGCAGAGAACATGCGACAAGCCTTGAGTGCAAAAACAAACACCAATTACGAATCAGCTATAATGGCATCTGGTTGCGCACCATCTGACTACAATAAAATAGGTGAAGTGCTAAACCCTTCTGCACTTAGTAATTTGCTCTTAGGTGAGGATATGATGCTATCCACCATTGAGCATGTATGTAGTTACTTTGATATTGAAATTGTCGATGTACTTAATGGTAATTTTGATGCTATCGAGATAAAACAATCTCCAGAAGGTGATTACCCTTCTCGTTTTGCACATAATTTAAAAATTTATTTAGAAAATAAAGTAATTCATTCTAAGTGCAACTCGCTTGCAGAATTGTGCGAACAAGGGCTTTTTTACGACTTTATGCTCCCTCCATCTCCATCAGATCCAAAACTTCAAAAGTCACTATTAAAAAAAGCGCTTGAGGGTAAAGACCTGAAGCTTTCATCCATCACTCGTATATGCGATTATTTTGATATCGAGCTTGAAATGCTCTTAAAGCCATAAAAGCAACATTTATCCTTATATAATAAAGAATTTCGGAAACCATAATGGCCATTAAAAAAACAGAACTCTACTCATCTCTCTGGGCAAGCTGCGACGAACTTCGTGGCGGTATGGACGCAAGCCAATACAAGGATTACGTTCTGACGATGCTCTTTATGAAGTATGTGAGCGACAAATACAAAGGCGATCCCTATGGCATGATTGTGGTGCCAGAGGGCGCAAGCTATGACGATATGATAGCCGCCAAAAATGACAAAGAAATTGGTGATAAGATAAACAAAATCATTGCCGCCCTAGCAGAAGAAAACGAGTTAAAAGGCATTATTGATGTCGCCGACTTTAACGATGAAGATAAGCTGGGCAAAGGCAAGGACATGGTCGATAGACTGACCAAGCTTGTCGGCATCTTCCAAGGGCTAGATTTATCCTCAAATCGCGCTGGTGGGGATGATTTATTAGGTGATGCGTATGAATATCTAATGCGTCACTTTGCTACTGAATCAGGTAAATCAAAAGGCCAGTTCTACACGCCTTCAGAAGTCTCTCAAATTCTAGCCAAAGTCGTGGGCATTAAAAACGATACTTCACAAGATGCAACGGTCTATGACCCGACTTGTGGGTCAGGCTCACTATTACTGCAAGCAAGTGACCAAGCTGAACGCGGTTTAACTCTATACGGGCAAGAAATGGATAATGCAACTAGCGCACTTGCTCGCATGAATATGATTTTGCACAACAATACCACAGCCAAAATTTGGAAAGGTAATACGCTTGCAGAGCCTCAGTGGACAGATGGACCAGGGCAACTTAAAACATTTGATTTTGCAGTGGCTAACCCGCCCTTTTCCAATAAAAACTGGACAAGTGGCGTTACCCCAGAAGATGATTTGTATAACCGCTTTACGTGGGGTATTCCGCCAGAAAAAAATGGCGACTACACATTCCTGCTTCACATTATTAAAAGTTTAAAAAGCACAGGTAAAGGCGCTGTCATTTTGCCTCACGGAGTCTTGTTTCGTGGAAATGCAGAAGCCACTATCCGTGAAAACCTCATCAAACAAGGGTATATCAAAGGTATCATTGGCTTGCCAGCAAACTTATTTTACGGCACAGGTATTCCAGCTTGTATCATCATAATTGACAAGGAGCATTCGCAACTCGCATCGACTAGTTTTGATAGTGAAGATGCCGAACTACCGACCGTTTCAGGTCGCCCTATCTTTATGATTGATGCATCAAAAGGCTTTATGAAAGACGGCAACAAAAATCGTCTGCGTAGCCAAGATATCCATAAAATTGTGGATGTATTTAATAAAGGATTGGAGCTTGAACGCTATAGTCGCTTAGTGTCGATTGATGAGATTGCGGCCAACGACTATAACTTGAATATCCCGCGCTACATTGATTCGTCTGAGCCAGAGGATTTACATGATTTAAGCGCGCACTTACAAGGTGGCATCCCAAATCGCGATATCGATGCGCTTGAGCATTATTGGGAAGTATTTCCTAGCATTCGTGAAACCCTATTTGAGCACCAGCGCGAAGGCTATAGTCAAGCACTAGTCAGCGCCAGTGAGGTTAAAAACACTATTTTAGCGCACCCAGAATTTAAAGACTTTGCACAGCGAAGCCTATTGCCATTTAACCAATGGTTATCTGATGCCAAGCTCAAAGATATTAGAGTGGGCGATAACCCTAAGCAGTTTATTTTTAACATCTCAGAGAGTTTGTTGGATGCTTATGCCAGCAGCGAGCTGTTAAGCAAGTACGATATCTATCAAATTCTCATGGATTACTGGGCAGATACCATGCAAGACGATGTGTATGTTCTGGTTCAAGATGACTGGCAAGCAGGAAATAAGTTAAGACATCTTCTACCCGTAAAAGATGACAAAGGAAAAAACGTATACAAAGAACCTCATGATTTCATTCTGAATAAATCTCGTTATAAGGGTGAGCTAATACCTACGCCATTGGTAATTGCTAAATACTTTTCAAAAGAACAAGAGCATATTGATAGCCTAAAAGTATCCTTGGAAAGTGTGCAAAGTGAAATGCAACAACTGCTGGAAGAACATGGCGGCGAAGATATGGCGCTTGAGCAACTTATTGATGGGGATAAAAAACCAAATAAAGCAGTAGTAACAATATGTATTTGTGAGTGGGAAGAAACTGTTATAAATCAGCTTAACCGCCCTTTAGCCAAATCAATTTTAGGGAATAGAGCAGAACTAGCGAAATCAGAGCAATCGCTGACTGAATTTGAAAACGCTCCAGAACACAAAGCGGCATTTTCGCCATTATTAAACAACAAAGGTAAATTAACCAAAACCAATGTTAATAAACGTATAAAAGCAATTGGTAAATTTGATACAGCTAATGAGCTTGAAGCACTTAACAGCTACATCAATTTAAGTAATGATATTGCAGCTGTTAGGAAAAACCTTAAGTCATTAGAGGCTCAAAAAATCGAATTTATTGCAAGAGCGTTAGAACTTTATGGCGATAATGAAGTTGTTGAAAGCTTGAAGATTGCATACCACTATCAATCCCTATCAGAAAAAGAGACACAGCTTAATTCAGAAATCAAAGATGCAGAAAATACGCTTTATCAACTGTTAATGGAAAAGTACCCGACCATTCCATTAGCGGAAGTGAAAAAATTAATTGTCGATGACAAATGGCTAGACACATTACAAGCTAATATCGTTGCCGAAATTGAACGTGTCACCCAACAAATGGCTAATCGTGTTAAGCAATTAGAAGAAAGATATAGCACTCCATTGCCTACCATAAACAAGTCATTAGATGAGCTTAGTGATAAAGTGGCTGGACATCTTAAAACTATGGGCTTGGAGTGGTCTCTATGATAGCAGCGGAGAAACAACCAAGAGCTGGTTATAAGCAGACTGAGCTTGGTGAGATTCCTGAGGATTGGGATGTAGTTTCATTAGGTCAAGTCTTTAATTTTAAGAATGGCCTTAATAAAGAAAAGGAGTTTTTTGGATTTGGAACGCCAATTGTTAATTATATGGATGTTTTCAGTTCTAGCGGCATAACTGCTAAAAAAGTAAATGGCTTAGTAAGTGTTACACCACTTGAGAAAAAGAACTATAGCGCCAAGAAAGGAGACGTTTTTTTCACGAGAACTTCAGAAACAACAGATGAAATTGGCCTAGCCTCAGTACTTTTAGAGAGTATCGAAGATGCGGTATTTAGTGGCTTTGTGCTTCGGGCAAGACAAACAGAGCAACTACTAGAAAATGGTTATATGAAATACTGTTTTCGTGAAGCGATAGTCAGAAAGCAAATCCAGAGTACGGCTTCATACACTACGCGAGCATTAACTAACGGGAGGTTGCTGTCCGATATCATAATGTTAGTACCTGCTCAACAAGAACAAACCGCCATCGCCAACGCCCTTTCAGACGTAGATGCTCTTATCAACGAACTCGAAGCTCTCATCGAAAAAAAACAAGCAATTAAAACCGCGACGATGCAACAATTGTTGACAGGTAAAACCCGTTTACCAGAATTTGCAAGATTCACCGAGGGTGAAAAGCAAGGTCAGTTGAAAGGGATGAAAGACAGTGGGTTGGGAGTGATTCCTGAGGATTGGGAAGTTAAAACTATCGGGGAATTTACTAACTGCACTGCCGGAGGGACCCCTAGTACAGGAGTTGCAGCTTACTGGGGTGGAACTAATCCTTGGATGAGTTCAGGTGAGTTGCATTTAAAAAGGGTGCTTGATGTCGCGGAAAGAATAACAGATTTAGGTTTATCAAATAGTAGCACCAAATACATTCCTAAGGACTCAGTTTTAATGGGACTTGCGGGACAAGGAAAAACTAGAGGAACTGTTGCTGTTTCAAAAATAAAACTTTGCACGAATCAATCAATCGCAGCTATTTTTCCAAGCTCAGAGCACTCGACTGACTATTTGTTTTACAATTTAGACATCCGGTATGAGGAATTAAGAAGCTTGTCAACGGGCGACGGTGGCCGTGGTGGACTGAACCTAACTATTATTAGAGACCTAAAAGTACCATTCCCATCTTTACGAGAACAAACCGCCATCGCCACTATCCTCTCAGACATGGACGAAGAAATCCAAGCCTTGATGAAACGCCTATCAAAAACCCTGCAAATCAAACAAGGCATGATGCAAGAGTTATTAACAGGACGCACTAGATTGCCGTTTAATCAAAAGTCATAAGGAAGTGTGTAATGAGTAATGTAGGGCAAAAAGAACGCAATACCCAAAATCGTGTCGTGAAGTTTTTCACCGAACAGCTTGGTTACGATTATCTAGGTAACTGGGAATATCGCGAGGGTAACAGCAATATTGAGAAAGAGCTTCTCACTCAATGGCTATCAACGCGTGGCGTATCTGACGCACTCATTACTCGTACATTGCATCAACTGGATAAAGCTGCCGCATTGGGCGAAGGTAAAAAGTTGTTTGATGCCAACAAAGATGTTTATCGCTTGCTTCGTTATGGTGTCAAAGAAAAAGAAGGTGCAGGTGAGCTCAATCAAACGGTTTGGCTGATAGATTGGCAAAATCCGCAAGCCAATCACTTTGCTATCGCAGAAGAAGTCACAGTCAAAGGCGAACTAAAAAAACGTCCTGATATCATACTGTATGTAAACGGTATTGCGCTTGGCGTGATTGAGCTTAAACGCTCATCAGTCTCCGTCAGTGAAGGGATCCGTCAAAATCTTGATAGCCAAAAAAAGAACTTTATTCGCAACTTCTTTACCACCATGCAATTAGTCATGGCGGGGAACGATACCCAGGGCATTCGTTACGGCACAATTGAAACGTCTGAAAAATATTACCTTGAATGGAAAGAATACTTAGGCAAAGAAAACCCTACTCCCTTGCCAGCACCTCACATTCAACCTTCAAATTTGCTCGATACCCATATCGCGCAAATGTGTGATAAAGCCCGTTTTCTGCAAATTATTCACGATTTCATAGTGTTTGACGCAGGGGTTAAAAAAACGTGTCGTCATAATCAGTTTTTTGGCATTCAAGCTGCGCAAACCCGCGTCAAACAACGACAGGACGGTATAATTTGGCACACGCAAGGCTCCGGCAAGAGCCTTACCATGGTTTGGCTGGCTAAATGGATCCGCGAAAACATGCCGGACTCTCGCGTGTTGATTATCACCGACAGAACCGAGCTGGATGAACAAATCGAAAAAGTCTTCTCAGGTGTGGATGAAGAGATTTATCGCACCAAAAGTGGTAATGACTTAGTGGCAACACTTAACCAACCCAATCCTTGGTTGTTCTGCTCGCTGGTACATAAGTTTGGGCGCAATGGCGAGTCCTCTATTGAAGATGATGAGGAAGAAATAGAGAGTGAGGCGGCGAAAGATTATATCAATGCGCTAACCAAAAACTTGCCGAGCGATTTTGTCGCCAAAGGCAACTTGTTTGTCTTTGTCGATGAGTGTCACCGCACCCAATCAGGTAAACTCCATGAGGCGATGAAAGCCATATTGCCCAAAGCCATGTTCATTGGTTTTACTGGCACTCCCTTGATGAAAAAGGACAAAAAGAAATCCTTAGAAGTCTTTGGCCCTTATATCCACACTTACAAATTCAATGAAGCGGTAACTGATGGCGTAGTATTAGATTTGCGCTATGAAGCGCGTGATATCGACCAACACATTACTTCACAGAAAAAAATCGACCAATGGTTTGAGGCAAAAACCAAAGGACTATCCAGCATTGCTAAACTCCAGTTAAAACAGCGATGGGGTACGATGCAAAGCGTGCTATCAAGCAAATCGCGTTTAGAGCAGATTGTCGATGATATTTTGATGGATATGGCAACCAAACAGGCGTTAGTGTCGGGTAGAGGTAATGCCATGCTCGTGTGTGCCAGCGTCCATCAAGCCTGTGTGGTGTATGATTTATTCAGTAAAACTGATCTTGCTGGAAAATGCGCTGTGGTAACCAGTTATCAACCTGCGGCAAGCACGATAAAAGGCGAAGAGTCTGGTGAAGGGTTGACTGAAAAGCTGTTTAAATACGATACGTACCGTAAGATGCTGGCTGATTATTTTGAGCAAAGTGAAGACGAAGCGGCTAAGCGCGTTGAAGAGTTTGAAAAAATCGTTAAAAAGCGATTTATCGAAGAACCT
>Ga0209136_1002124_pt1 | contig 12333 bp, 15 predicted proteins | sample SaaInl0LU_22_DNA_FD_184640 | JGI IMG/M metagenome (GOLD analysis project Ga0209136, IMG submission 184640) | Marine microbial communities from expanding oxygen minimum zones in the Saanich Inlet - ESP_90LU_22_DNA (SPAdes) (version 2) | ecosystem: Environmental > Aquatic > Marine > Intertidal... | reverse complement strand
AGAACTATGTAACAAAGGCGTATGATGTGATGCAGAGACTTCTCAACTCTTTTGAGATAACGAGGGATGAGAGATACAAGTGTAACAAAATGTGTTCGGCGACGGATGATTGTGTGGAACTCATGAGTAAGACACCAAATAGCGTAGCATCTGCGATCATTTATATAGTGCTTGGGTCTGGTGTCACCAAGGCACAAGTATGTGAGAAATGCTCAGTATCTGTACCAACATTGAACAAAATAGAAAACATTATCAAAAAACACTTAGAGGCTAAAAACCTATTGTAATAAAGAATGGTCAAATTGTTTTTGTCCACTCCGTGCTATGGAGGTCTTTGCTTAGAAAGATACATGACGAGTATTGTTAAACTCCAACTCCTCTTAATGAAGGAAGGAATACAAATGTACCTTGATACCACGGAAAATGAGTCACTTGTACATAGAGCCCGAAATGTCGCAGTTGGTCGTTTTATGCAAAAAACGGATTGTGAATACTTCATGTTTATTGACGCTGATATTGACTTTGAAGCAGAGTCTGTAGTGCGGTTAATAAAGTCTGGTCACGATTTGAGTTGTGCGTGCTACCCCAAGAAAGTTGTGATGTGGGAGCAGGCAGCTAAAGCGGTGAGAGAGGGTGACGAACGCAACATGGCTATGCTCTCTTCAAGTCTTGTCGTAAACTTTGGAGCTAATAGAATATCAGTTGAAAATGGCTTCATCCCCATCCTTGATGGACCAACTGGCTTTATGGTTATAAAGCGGGATGTTTTCAAAAAGTTGGAGGAAAAGTTCCCAGAACTATGGTGTAAAAATGACCATCAAAATAGGGATTTTGATGACTACCACGCATGCTTTGACTGTATGATTGATCCCACTTCTCGTAGATATTTAAGTGAGGACTACGCTTTCTGTCGTCGGTGGCAGCAATGTGATGGAAAAATTTATGCGGACATTAACACAACCCTTGGGCATGTTGGAAACTTACCATTTAGTGGATGTCTCAATGATAGGCTTAAGGCTTAGAATCATATTCTATGTAATATGAAGATTTGTACGATTGTTGTAACTCGTTCAAAATCATGTGCCGTAAAGACACTTCATACAATTCTCAAACTTAACATTGTCTGTCTTCAACAAAATGTTCAGAATGAGATTTTATATGTGAATGACGACCCATTTGATAAAGTTGACATGATTCAAAAAGCTTTGACAAAATGTGACCGTATTTTCTTTGTTGACTTTGGTATCGGTGTGGACGAAGAATCTATTAAGCAAGTTTTTGAAGATCATGAGGGTATCGGTGCTTTAGTTTTCCCCGGTGTAAAAGACGGTATTGATTGGGGTCTCTTCAAGCATAAAGTCAGGGAGGGTTCATCCGAACCCGTTTCACAGATGGGTCTTAACTTTGATACCGATGTTGATAGAAAGATATCAAAAGATATATACACTGTCACGAACACAAGTGCGCGATCATTTGTTATATTCACAAAGAATCTCATGAAAAATGCAAAAGATAAAAAGGGTAATGTCAATCTTCATGTAAAAATGTTTGAAAAGTTACGAGAACAGAAAGTGAAGATTCATGCATTTACAGCATCTAAGTTGATCATGACTTATCCACATGAGTGCATCAGTAACATTTTGAGTGCTGCGGGAGTTAAAACCAATTAAAGTTTAAACCAATATTAAATACATGTCGTCACCAATTCACAAACATGTTGTAAATTTCATCCATCATGTTTGGGGAAGCAAGGATTATTTCCCAGGTCCACAACCAATTTCAATTGAGTACAAACATTTCCCGGTGCTCAAGGGTGGTGAATATGTTGTATGTGAGAAAACTGACGGTGAGAGACACATGTTAGTCGCTACAACATTTGAGGGTAAACCTGTGTGTATGTTGGTGAATCGTGCGTTTGATATGATTGAGGTAAAATTGAGACTCAATAAGAAAGTCCATGAAGGTACAATCTTGGACGGAGAACTCTACGACAATACACTCATGGTCTACGACGCTCTCCTTGTGTGTGGCGAACCCGTGGGACATCTCAACCTCTTTGGGAGACTCGCAGCAGCTGAAAACATGATGAAAGGTATCATCTATATGAAGTTTGACAAGTATCGTCTCAAAATGAAAACATTCCATTCCATGCGAGACTTTGATCACTTCATGTATCAATACCTTCCCACAGTTGAACAGAAAGTGGATGGTCTTGTATTCACACCTGTGAATGAACCAATGCGGATTGGAACCCACGAAACTATGTTCAAATGGAAGCCGTGTGAAAAGAATACGGTTGACTTCCACATGAAGAGGGGTGAGAGTTTTAAGGGTATTGGACAGAAAGGTGAACCAGTTTGGAAACTCTATGTTCAAGAGAAGGGAAAACTCTTTTTTGAAAGCGAGTTCCCACTCAGTCGTATGAATGAACCATGGTTTGAGGAGGGTGCTATCGTTGAATGTATGTACATCACATGGGAACCAGGTCCCCTATGGTGGAAGCCGATCAAAAGGCGGAGAGACAAGACACATCCCAACAACCGTCGCACATTTTATAGAACTATAGTTAACATCAAGGAGAACATTCAGATGAAGGAGTTCTTAGATTGTAGACCAGAACATAGTGCCCCGCAGTCTCTGGAAGCTCAGCCTCGTTGACGAAATTATCATTTATGTAATACCATATGTCTTCGTGTTTTACAAAACTCACATAGTGTCCATCTTGTTGTATTCCCAAATGAACCGCGCTCGCTATGAGTTCATATTCGTATTTGTCAATAAGAATCTTTTCAATAACATTAATGTGACTTTTTCTATCAAATGAAATCATGAGAACTTGTGGAAGTTTTGAAAATACCATTCGGGTTGTCGCGACATTGTGAACCTTTCCCTCTGTATCTTCAAAATTTTCAACTACATTCCAATCGGCACTCTTTATAAGCATGTCGGCGAGGTCAGTTCCTTGAGAAGTCACAAGGTGGATACTAAAATCTTCTTGGGATTGGGTCTTTCCACCTGGCCAAATAGTTTCTTGTGTCTTCTTCCCGTAAAACCATTGCTTTATTTTGGGACATGATCTTTCCAAGATGTCTATGATACAGAGGATTGCTTCTTGGGTGTCGTGGGGTTCCTTATTCTCAAATCTTGGAAAGTGCGCAAAGAATTGTTTTAGGAGAGGTCCGGGGTGAACGACACCATTTTCTTTGGAAATCCAATAAAACTGGACAAGTTTGGTGTACAATTGTGTAAACTCACATTCACCGTCGTACCCAATCTGTAAAAAATAATTTGAAAGAACTGGGATATGTAGGAGGCATTGTATAGCTGCGTTAAAGTAACAGGTATTTCCGAGGTTTAAAAAACCTCTCATTACAATTTCTGTACAAAAAACACTTAAGAAAATGGCGCATATGTTTAAATGTAAACAAACAATGCACGACATCAAAGCTATCGTTGAAAAGCTCCTCCCCGTGTTTGAAACACACAAGGAGGAGGAAAACATTGAAGTTGAGATGCGTCTTGGTAAACATAATGGATCTTTCTTTGATACCAATGTGGGAAAGGACACATTTGAGAAGGTCTTAGAAGGTCTTCGCAAATATGGTGGCTGGGAGAGTACCGAAATGTCGGAACTTGATGTATACTACAGCGATGCTGATAATATTCGTCTCTCTGTCAGCAAGGACACTGGTGAAAATGGAAACATGATCCAGAAAATTAATGTTTTGAAGGAAGACTTCAATGGTACACCCCTTGATATGCGCTTCAGTGTATCTCGTGAAATCCCAACTTGGGGTGAATATGAGATGGATCGTGTTCGCACAAAAACTCGTCACTCATTTGTACGAAAGAACCTCAGTATTGATATGACGATCTCTTCGGGTGACAATGCCGATATGGACTCCGAAGAGGAATGTTCATATCAAATTGAGTTTGAAATTGTAAAACCCCAAGATGTTGGGACACGCGACGAGTTCTTCAACATAGTTCATAAGATTAATGATCTTTCTAAATTAATTCCTGTGTAATAAGTAAGATGATGCGTTTTGTAATCTTAGCCCTTTTGGCCTTCGCTCTCATATATGAAAAGAAGTCACAATCCCCCGAAGTCTTGGGTTCAAAGAATTTCCATCTCAGTGCAGGTATGTCCAAGCAGGTGTACCTTCTCATGCACAGGGAAGGTATGAGTCAAGAAAACCTCAAGAAGTTCGTTCAATTGGAGGATCGTTTTCTTCAAATTGAACGAAATTCGGTGTGTTCGGGTATTTCCTACATTGTTGAGGCGACAATCCTCTCAAACATGATAAAGGATATGTTCCCAAATTATAACTTTGCGTATCATACGATTCACCTTAAGCAGGTAGCTGAACCAACTAAAACTGTGAACACACGAGTAACATGTTGAGAAGGTTCCACACAAGCATGTGATGCTTGGGGCTCTCAATTTTGTTGTAATTCTTCACGATGTGCATGATGAGTGCGTTATCATCTTCATCATGCAATTCTAATAGATGTTTCACTGGATCAGGTGCATTAGCAAACTTTTCATCAACTTTGAAGTCAAGTTCAAGTTCACACATAATCTTTTCACTCTCTCTCCCCTTTCTAATGTAATCAGCCACAATATAGATCACTGCGTCTAAAAGCTCTTCTTGACACATGTTAATCCAAGAGTTTTCAGGTGTTCCCCATTCACGGGTATCGGAATTGACAATCACACCGTGGCCATATCTCTCCTTACCCAACTCAAGGCGTCCAATCAATTGTTCTTCAATTGATCCCATATTTAATTATCTTTGTGACTTATTCCTTAAGTTTATCCATGTCTTTTTATACTTTTCAAGTTGTTTCATTGTTGGTCCATTCTTCATAATATAATTTGCCGCAGCATCTCTGTATTGGGCAACAAGCTTGTTTGGTACACCCGCGACATTCAATTGGTTACGAACAACTTTCTTTTCCAAGTTTCTACCTCTCTCAGTCTTCCACCGGTTCACGAGGCGTTTCTTGAGAGTATCCACATCCTTTTTGAAAGGGATACCTTGTTTATTTCCAGTCTTCAATCTGTTGAGGCGCATTTTCATTTCCTTGACATCATTGTTAAGGGAAGGCATCACATTCTTGTAACGATCCATCCATCGTTTGCCATAGAGCTTTACAATATCTTTACGAATGGAGTTTTCATTGAGACCTCTCTTCTTGACGACTTGCTCCTTCTTTACATCTCTCTTCTTTTGAGCCACTTCCTTACGAGTGGGTGGTGTCTTTGGTTTAGGTTTGGGGGCAAGCATGGCGTTGCGCGCATTTTCAATCTTCTTACAGAGTGTGGCCTTTGTCTCTTTGGAATCAAGTTTAATCTTGAGGATGCCGGCAACTCGGAGAAGTTCAGTCTTGCTGTATCCTGTACAAGTAGCGCGTCCAACCTTGAAGTTGTTACCCGATCCAACGAGGGCAACATTCTTCTTCTTTTGGGTGTTACGGAAAGTGGCACTCTTCACCCCCGAGATCTTCTTAATCTTTTCACAAATCTCCTCCTTCTTTGTTGAAGTGGTGATACCAACAACACCCATCTTCTTTGCGAGATCCACAAGCTCTGGTTTTGGCATACGCATACACTGCTTGGCGTCAATTTTGAGAGCCGACGCCTGCTTCTTGCTCAAAATAGATTTCTTTTTGGGGGATCTGACTTTCTTTCCCTTGACCAATCTGTTTGGTACAGATGCGGTTAGGGAGATTTCCCCTTTTTCGTAGAGCATTTTTGCCAATTGGGAACCATCTGTATATGACGCAAGCATATCCGCAGGTGTTGGAGCACCAGATATTTGAATGTTACCAGACTTGGCCAATATATACTTGTGACCCTTGTATGTGAGATACATAAATGGTGAGAGTTCCGCTTCGTACTTGACATCGGTAGCACCATAATTGGTCACGAACTTTCGCGCCAATGCGTCCATACTTTTGAAAATACCATTCACTCTAAACTGACCACTCAGATTATTGTATTCAAATGGGCTATAGAGGAAGGCTTCCTTCTCGCTATAGTTATTCACAATGAATCGGCGGATGAGTTCGGGTTGATTTGAGATATTTGACCCAATAAATCCACCCGAGAAGCGAATTTTACCATTTCTATAAAAGTTGATTGTGGCACCCTTAGATTCGGTGTCATCTGAAATCGTCACCTTCAATTGAACAGTAAAAAAGTCCTTGTTAAGGTCACCCCGCTTCCCATATTCGCGAGTGTGGGAGAAACCCGTCGTAAAACGACCATAGACACCATTAATCTCTTTGGTGTCTAAATAAAGACCCTCACCAATGGGTGTTCGTGGAAGTGGGGTCTTAAGGAGAATCTTCTTAAGGTTGATTCGGGTTTCGGCGCTAAAGTTCTTATTCACAGTCGCGTTGAACATTCCTGGGTTCAACTTACTGACCTTGAATGTCAAAGTGGGCGTTGCGGGCTTCACAGCCATTGCGATAATTTCGTTGGTATTGTTATTATCATTGCTATTTGAATTATGAACAAATTGAGCAAACTCTCCATAGTTTTCGTTGCTCATAATATTTTTTTCAAGGCGGGGAGGAAACGCCATATCCGCCTCAATATCTCTAATTAGTGCGTTATTTGACGCAGTCGTAGAAACCGAACTTGGACTGTTCGTGGGACGCACCTCCACCCCTGACTGCTGGACAAATTCTCTGAGCTGCTGACTCATATCTACTATTGGGCAGTATTTTTTTTAGTAGTCATCGGTGAAACCAAGGGATTCTTCAACCACATCTAAACCATAGATGACCGGTTGTTTTGGATAAGTTCTACCCTTGTAGTTGACGACTTCTTCCCTGACCTCAATGTCCCTTGAACTGAAAGGACCCGCATAGAAGTCCTGGTTGAACTTGGGCTTGCCCAAATTGTTTGCTTGACAATGTTGATTGAATACCTGGATGAATAACTTTTGAGGCACAAAGAGTTCCTTTCCAAAGACAATGTTTGTACTTTCCAGGAAGTTGTGGAGTGTACTCGCAACCATAGCCACTTGCTTCTGGATCTTCTTGAAGTACTCTGGAACCACATTCCAGATATCTTTGTTCCTGTACTTATTTGAGTATTCAAGATACGCTTTGACACACTTGAGAAGAATGATGGGCAATTCTCTGTTCAACTTTTCATCAAGTTGTGGGTCGGCATCTCTTACCTGTTTTGAGAAGTTCCACGCCAAAATACGGCGGAGAACGGAACCGGAGTTATCCTTCCAGTTTGGAACTTCATTCCCCCCAAGGACCCCGGGAACATTCCACTCAATTGAGACCGCAGTCTTATTCTTTACAGCAACAGACACATCTTCACCTGAAACCATAGATTGGAACTCCGCCTGTTCAAGTGAGAGGTCGCCTTTGACCTCTGGTGCGATAAACATAAATGAATCCTTGATAGCTGAAAGACCAAACTTCTTTTCAATGTTGTTTGAAAGGGTGCCGACATCCTCATTTTCATAGAACTTTTTGAACACTTTTGTAATGAGGGTAGACTTACCTGAACGCGCGATACCCTTGAAGAATGGAATTACCTGCCAGCCATCTAATTCACCCACATCATAACAGAGACGACCACCCATGACATACGCCCAGTTACAGACTTCATCCTCAAAGTTTTGATACTTGAGAACGGAATCAAACCATGGTGTTGGAATATCTTGCCATCTCTCAATGTGAGAGAAGTCATCAAACTGTTGGTCAAAGTACTTACACGCAATGATAGTGGGATCAAGGCATCGGAACTCTTGACTATCGTATGGGTAGAAACAGCAATCATAGATCCCCTTGTCCGGAATCCATTCTTTTCCGACAAAGACACCATTTTTAAATGACCATACATGACGCCTCTTTGTAATTTCTGGAAACTGAGCATCAACACATTTTGTCATATTATCAATAACATCTCGGAAAACAGAGCCACGACTTGTAAAGTTTTTCCATGTAATGAAGTCGTCATCTTTTTGTGCGAGTGAATAGACAAACTGTTCAATGGTGAACTTTGGTTGCCAGGCGCGAGTTCTGTGTCCTTCCACTGTTCGGATTTCTTCACAGCACTGACCCTTGTATCTACGATAGCCAGCTTTGTATGTTTGATCAAGGGAGTACAGGAGACATTTTTGAAATGGTGTAGATTTTTCAACCTCATCTTCATCCATTGTAGATGGATCGCCGTTCACACTAAATTGTGGTTGAGCTGTTGGGTTATCTACTCTCTCAAATGAGGTGTAGTGCCGACGAATGTTTTCGTACCCATCACTTAATTGTTTAAGGATGTTGTTGATACGCTTGACCACGGTAATACCATCGTCATTTGGTTCCTGTTTGTGTATTTTAAGATCACGCGCATGATTTTTAAGATTCACGAGATATGTTCTTTGTTTTTCACGGATACCCTTGATAGCCAAAATATCAATTCGTGATGGATTCGGATTACCATATTCATCAAAATTATCAGGGTGAATGAATTGTCGGTATCCCAACTCACGCGCATTTCTAAAATCATTGGTTTTAAGATCCCAACGCTTTTCCCACTTTTCGATAGTACTATTAACCTCATCTTCTTTCATTGATTGGATGTGTTGTTTGAGTAACTCCGTCAGAGCCTCATACTTATTAGGTTCCTTATCAATGAAATGGGTATGTTCCATTTCTATGTATTTACTGAATAACGATTTTTGTTTCTAAGCTGATTTTGGGGGTTGTATTTTGGCAAGCATCTTTATGAGAATCTTGTTTTGGGTTTCTAATTGGTAACAGAGATTGACAAGGGCGGAGCACACGGTGTCGCCGTCTGGGGTCGCCAGAAGGGAGCTCATGAGACCCGCAAGATCCATACCTTCGTCCTCCTCTTCTTGGAAGAAATCTTCTTCTTCTTCGTCAAACTCAATATCCTCCTCTTCGTCGGAGATGATTTCCCCCTCTTCAATTTCATCAACTGGTTCTTCATCCTCAGGGCGAGACGACATTTTAACCTAGACTGAGAAAAATTGAAATCAAAAATTTCGCACCAGGCGCGATTTTGGTCAGAAAAAAAATCTTGGTATATAGTACAAAAACTCTCACAATGGCCGGTGGTCTCATGCAACTTGTCGCTTACGGTGCCCAAGACGTCTACTTGACTGGCAACCCAAAGGTTACCTTCTTCCAAGCCGTCTACAAGCGCCACACTAACTTCGCGATGGAAAACATCGAACAAACTGTTAACGGTACCGCCGCCGACTCAGGCCGCGTGTCCGTCACTGTTGCCCGCAACGGTGATTTGGTCGGCGACATGTACGTCGAACTTCAATCCGCCGCGGCGAACTCCTTGTCCGCGTCCGGTGATGACTGCAACTGGGTCGCCGAGCGTGCGATCGCGTCCGCTGAATTGTCCATTGGTGGTCAGCGCATCGACAAGCACTACCAACGCTGGTGGCGTTTGTACTCCGAGCTTTACTTGGATGAGTCCAAGAAGGCTAACTGGGGTAAGATGACCACTGCGCTCACTGGTAACACTGTGTACTTGCCTTTGATCTTCTTCTTCAACCGCAACCCAGGTTTGTACTTGCCATTGATCGCCCTTCAATACCACGAAGTGCGCATTGACTTCGACCTTGCGTCCACCTTCTCCACCTACTTGAGCACCTCCGTGTTCAAGGTCTGGGCGAACTATGTGTACTTGGACACCGAAGAGCGCCGACGCTTCGCGCAAAAGGGTCACGAGTACCTCATCGAGCAAGTGCAACACACTGGCTCCGACACCGTGACTGCGGGCTCCACCTCCAACAAGCGCCTCAGCTACAACCACCCAGTCAAGGAATTGGTGTGGTGCTTCAACGACCCAGCGTCCGCGAACACTGCGACTTCCTTGTGGAACTTCACCACTGCCCCAGGTGCGTCGGACATCGTTCTCGAGTCCAACGCGTTCGCTGAATTGTCTGGTAACTGCTATGTGCCAACCACCTTCGCGTCTGGTGTGCCACTCGTGAAGTGCGGTGAAGCTGGTTCAATTGTTGACTTCACCGAAGAAGCTGCGGGTCCATTGACTGACTTCAAGTTGGTCCTCAACGGTCAAGACCGATTCAAGGCCCAAAAGGGTAAGTACTTCAACCAAGTGCAAGCGTACAACCACCACTCTGGCTGCCCATACCCAGGTGTGTACTCGTACTCCTTCGCGCTCAAGCCAGAAGAACACCAACCAACCGGTACTTGCAACTTCTCTCGTATCGACAATGCCCAAGTCGCGGTCACCATCCCAGCGGCGGCGGCCTCCACCACCATGCACATGTTCGCGGTCAACTACAACGTTCTCCGCATCCAAAGTGGTATGGGTGGCCTTAGCTTTAGCTCATAATGGAGTTAAGAACAGGGCCAAAAAGCAGGCGTTAAAAGCGTTTGTCCTGCTAGTCTGTTTGTGCAGGCGAGACAACCTGGTTGCGGGAAGTTCCTTAGAGCTCTAACTACCACCCTCATTTGGAAACTTATGAGGGGATCTCGGTTAATAGCCGAACCCGATGGTAAAAAGGTTAGAGATTGGATAATCCGCAGGCGAGAATCTAAGTTCGATATGACAAGAATATGATTCCGTTTCAACGATCGCTAAGGTGTCGGTGGTAAATGAGGAGTTAGTCACTCTGATACTGCTTAAGGTACGATCTGGCCCACTGGGAAACCTTTGGGATTAACCGTGCTTTCTCCAACTAAGAAAGCTATGGCTACATTTTAATTATTTTCGACTCGCGTTATTTATAAAAACTCAAAAATTAAGATGAATCAAGCATCCTAATTTTTGCCTCGCGTTTTACAATTAGAAGTATTTTTCAGAGTATGGTATAGATGACAACAAAGGTATGTAAAGATTGTCACAGAGAAAAAGAACTCGGTGAGTTTCCGAAACACAAACAAATGAAAGATGGTCATTTGAATCAATGTAAGGCGTGTAAAAATGATTACCTAAGAAAATATGGACAGGACAACAAAGAAAAATTAAGTGAAAAAGCAAAAACATATTATGAAGAAAATAGGGAAGTGATTAAGCAACGTGTAAGGAATCATTGGAACGATAATGCTACAGAAATAAACCAGAAACGAAGAGAAAAGTACAAAAATGACGAAACCTATAGAGAAAAGATATTACAACAGTGTTCCGACTCAAATGCTAAGTGTCGTCCAGAAAGACGCAAAAGGGCGAAGGAGGAAAAGAGTGCCTCTTACTACTTGGAGTTGTGTCGTAAGAGAATGTGGCACGCATTTAATGGGAGAGGTGCCAAGACTGACAAAACGAAATCACTTCTCGGGTGTGACGGTGACTTCTTGAAAAAATACTTGGAAAGCACAAAGGTAGAAGGAAAAGATTACTCTGATGCTCACATAGATCACATCGTACCATGTTCTTCGTTTAATATGTTAGACGAAGAACAGCAAAGGAAATGTTTTCACTATACAAATCTTCAACTGCTCCCAGCCTGTGAAAATCTCACAAAAAGTAATAAAATAATCTTAGTGTAATTTAAAACACAATGGCGCAAAAGCAAACTAAGCAACAGCAGATGGGTGTCTGGATCCCAGTCTCAATTCTCGCTTTGGGTATCATCGCAACTGTTTTCGCGATGTCACGCAATGGCAATGGACGCGGATATATGAAAATGAAGTAAATTATTTTATTTTGGTATAGTAAAAATGGGACTCACTGTATCCGAACAGCTTGAACTTGGTGTTGGTCTTACCGTGAATTCTTACTACATCTCCCTCAATGAAAATGATATCCGTATTCAGCGAACTCAGGAACGCGATTTCGTGCACACTGAAGAAGGTGGACACCAGGAGGTATTGAAGGCCCCCAAGTTTCGTGTCGAGGCTGGTTTCACTTCGTGGATTTCAAAGGCGGCAAAGGATGCCGGTAATACTTCTATTGGACGCAAACACATTACCCTCGAATTGGATGCCGCTCCAACTGGTAACATTTACGAGATTGTGTACAACAAGTTAAAAGAAGGACTCACTAATTATGTAGACGCATAAATGCAGGACGTTTACACAGATGGAAGTTGTCTAGGTAATCCAGGTCCAGGAGGATGGGCAGTTGCCGGTGCGGGTATCAAGATATCAGGTGGACAGGACAAGACAACTAACAATGTGATGGAAATGACTGCTGTCGTTAAGGCGCTTCAACAGTGCCTCGCACGCGACATTCTTGAGATAAGGCTATTCACCGATAGTAACTATGTCAAGAATGGAATAACTTCGTGGATTAAAAATTGGAAAAGGAATGGATGGCGCACGGCTGCGGGTGCACCTGTGAAGAATAAGGAACTGTGG
>Ga0209136_1002123_pt1 | contig 12339 bp, 9 predicted proteins | sample SaaInl0LU_22_DNA_FD_184640 | JGI IMG/M metagenome (GOLD analysis project Ga0209136, IMG submission 184640) | Marine microbial communities from expanding oxygen minimum zones in the Saanich Inlet - ESP_90LU_22_DNA (SPAdes) (version 2) | ecosystem: Environmental > Aquatic > Marine > Intertidal zone... | reverse complement strand
ATGATTGCTAGTAATGCGCTTAAAGCAACAGGGAATGATATTTCTATTGCCGTAGCCAATAAGGCCATAGATTTATTCCCGGAAGACAAAGATTTTTTAGTACTCAAAAAAATAGCGGTTTTAGGCAAAGAAACCGTAGACCGAGCTTTTGCCCTTTCTCAAGAGGGATCTGCCTTTTTCCAACAGCAAGACTTCATGAATGCCGCCCAAAAACTGTCTGAAGCAGCTGCATTAGATCCGTTAGAGTTTTCTTATTTTGAGAATACCGGAGCCGCTTATTTTTCTGCTGGTTTATACGAGCTGTCTCTTCCTTACTTTGACAAAGTAATTCAAGAGCTCAATCCAAAGTCTGGAAAATCTGAATATATTAAAGGTTTGGCACTCATTAATTTGGGTAGAAATGAAGCAGCATGTGAATTATTTAAAGCAGCCAAGTCTTATAGGTATGCTGCTGCAGACCAAGCGCTTCAAACACATTGTAAATAAGCCTACATGGCTTTAATTACATAGGTAACCACACCCCACACCAATAAAGTGTTGTCTTCTGTGACGGCAATGGGCTTGTACTTCTTGTTTTCTGGCATGAGGTAGAGTACCCCTTCGGTAATTTTGAGTCTTTTTACGGTGAATTCGCCGTCTATAAAACAGACGGCTATTTTACCGTCTTTGGGTTCTAGGCTCCTGTCTATAACCAATAAGTCTCCATGGTCTAATCCGGCGCCTGTCATAGACTCGCCACTTACACGGGCGTAGAAGGTGGCTTCTTTGTTGCGCACCAGATTCTCGTCCAGGCTAATGCGAATCTCTTTGAAATCGTCTGCAGGAGAAGGGAAGCCAGCAGAAATACCCCCTTCAATAATGGGCTGCTTTAGCCCGCCTTCTGTTAGGGGGGTGTAAAAGCTTAAACTGGGTGTGTCTTTTGTTTTTACGAGTCTCATGAGCTTACTGTAATAATCTCAGAAAGGGAAGTGGTGTAGCGCTTGCTGAGGTGTTCTTGTTTCATTTTCCAGGTGCGTTGTAGGTCTTGGTTGCCTACTTTTAAGGCATTTCCGTAGCGTTTGTTCATTTTGTCCATTACTGCCATTAGTGCGTCGTGTTTGGGTTGCTCTCTTTGGAAGAGGTCCAATTGTTTTCCGTTCACAGGAACCAAACCACTGATCATGACCCCCGCTTTTTTGTAGTCCACACCGGCTTCGTACAAAGCCCTGAGTCCCTTAATAGCTACCTGTCCTAGGGTAATACTTGAATCTGTGGGGTAGGCCAGGGGAATGGCTATATGTTTGCTAATCCTGGGTACTTTTGGGTCAAAGGGGTTGTTGCGCACAAAGACCATTAATACATTGGCAGCACTTTTTTGGGCGCGCAACTTCTGAGCACAGTGGTTGGCAAAGGTGGCTATGCGTTCTTCCAAATCTGGAAGGCTATTTAGGGTGCCTTCAAAACTCCTGGTGGTGGCAATACCTTTTTTGCTCTTCTGCCCTTCCTCTAGTCCTAGGGTCGGAATGCCTTTGAGGTCTTGCTGTAAGCGCAAACCTACTACGGCCATTTGCTTGCGTACCCAGTCTTCAGGTAGCTTTATAAAGTCATAGGCGGTGTTTACTTGTACCGCTTCTAAGCGTCTGGCGTGCTGGCGTCCAATGCCCCAAACATCTGCTATTTGGGTCCATTTTAAGGCTTTTGTAATACTTTCTGCCGTTTCTATGACATGTACGCCTCCAGTGCGTTCTTTGAATTTTTTAGCAATTTTATTGGCTACTTTGGCCAGTGCTTTGGTGGGTGCAATGCCAATACTCACAGGAATGCCTGTCCATTTTTCTACCCGTTGCTGCATCTCTTTTCCGTAGCTAGCCAGGTCTACATAATCAAAGCCTTTGAGGAGCAAAAAAGCCTCGTCAATACTGTAAATTTCTATTTCAGGGGTGAATTGAGAGAGAATTTGCATGACCCTCGCGCTCATATCTCCATAAAGCGGATAATTGGAAGAAAACACCTTTATGCCATTGGCTTTGCAAAAGGCTTCGTATTTAAATGCTGGGGCGCCCATAGGAAGGCCAAGGGCCTTTGCTTCATTGCTGCGTGCAATGAAGCAGCCGTCATTGTTAGACAATACGGCTATGGGCTTTCCTTCTAGTGCGGGGTTAAATACCCGTTCGCAGGAAGCGTAAAAGTTATTACAATCAACTAAGGCAAACACGCTATAAAATTAATTCGTTTGCGCGATTATTAAAGGCCTCATTTAAATAAGTTATGAAGAAAATGCAGGATGCCCTGTAATGTCTGCTCCAGTGATGAGTAGGTGAATGTCGTGGGTCCCTTCATAGGTAATCACGGATTCTAAATTCATCATATGCCTCATAATAGAATATTCTCCCGTAATACCCATACCGCCCAATACTTGGCGGGCTTCTCTGGCTATTTTAATGGCCATATCTACATTGTTTCTCTTGGCCATGGAAATTTGGGCAGTAGTGGCTTTTCCTTGGTTTTTGAGTTGCCCCAAACGGAAAGCCAATAGCTGTGCCTTGGTAATTTCGGTGAGCATTTCTGCTAATTTTTTCTGCTGTAATTGGGTGGCTGCAATGGGTTTTCCGAATTGAATACGCTCTTTGGCATATCTCAATGCCGTGTCGTAACAGTCCATGGCTGCTCCAATAGCCCCCCAGGCAATACCGTAGCGGGCAGAGTCTAAACAACCTAGTGGTGCTCCTAGTCCGTCTTTTTCAGGCAGTATATTTTCTTTGGGAATTTTCACATCGCTAAAGATAAGCTCGCCGGTGGCCGATGCCCTTAAACTCCACTTATTGTGCGTCTCTGGCGTAGAAAAACCTTCCATGCCGCGTTCTACAATCACGCCTTTAATTCTTCCGGCTTCATTTTTAGCCCACACCACGGCAATGTCTGCAAATGGCGCATTTGAGATCCACATTTTAGCACCGTTTAAGAGGTAATGGTCTCCCATGTCTTTTATGTTGGTGGTCATGCCGCTCGGATTAGAGCCATGGTCTGGTTCTGTGAGACCAAAGCAACCCATCATTTCTCCTGAAGCTAATTTTGGGAGGTATTTCTGACGCTGCGCCTCATTTCCGTAAGCAAAAATAGGGTACATGACCAATGAGGATTGTACAGAGGCTGTGGAGCGCACTCCAGAGTCTCCCCTTTCAATTTCTTGCATAATGAGGCCGTAACTGATCTGATCCAAACCTGCACCACCGTAATTTTCAGGAATATAGGGCCCAAATGCGCCAATTTCTGCCAATCCTTTAATGATTTCTGTGGGAAAAGTAGCTTCTTGGGCATGCTTTTCAATGATCGGACTCACGGCCCTTTTAACCCAAGCTCTAGCAGCATCTCTAACCAAGAGGTGCTCTGGGCTCAGTAAATCATCTAAGGCGTAATAGTCTGGGGCTTCAAATAGGTCTGGTTTCATAGCTTTTTTTAAAGGGCATTGTTTTTGCAAAACAAGTCCACACTTTCTAGCTTCTAAATTAACTAAAGAAATATAACATTACAACAAAGCAGTGTTACATTTTTAAATAAAAATCTTTAACCAGTTCAATATATTCTGGAGTGTATTGGTGTCTGGCAGTTTCAATGGTGAGCTCTCGGTGGAGGCAGCGGGTTTTTTCAAATCCAAAAGCCATATAAGACCTTTTAAATGGGGCGTTTTTATTTCCTTTGACGTGCATTATTTCGTGGGGAAAAAGCCCTGCTTTGGCAGCAAGCGCTATAAAATCTGTGGACTCCTTAAAGGGAAGGACCAAGGCAAAAATTCCTGCTGGGCTCAAAAGGGTTACAGCCGCTTGCACCAACAGCGGGAAAGGCAGCGTACTGCTTTCCCTCGCTGCCGCCCTAGCTTGATTGTCTAAATTATTTTCAGTATAAAAAGGAGGGTTGCTCACAATAAGGTCGTAAGTCAGTGCTTCTGCTTCCTCTATGAGTTCTTCTACATGGGCGTGGTAGCAAAACAATCGGTCTGCCCAAGGCGCATTTTCAAAATTAGCCACACATTGTTCGTAGGCTTCAGGAATGAGTTCCACACCGTCTATGGTTTCTGCAAGGCTTCTTTGGGCAAGCATAAGGGCTACTACACCTGTTCCTGCCCCAATATCTAGTATGCTGTTGGGCTGGTGAGAAATAGGTGCCCAAGCACCTAATAAGACCCCGTCTGTGCCAATTTTCATAGCACATTGGTCTTGTTCAATACTAAATTCTTTGAAAATGAAAGGGGCAGACATGGTACAAAAGTACGGTATCTGGCGGTTTTTTAAGGGCGTGAACAAACTTATTTGAGGCAGTATTTTCTTCGCTTTAGAGTTATTTTCTTAGGAGTCGAGCTTATTTAAGGCTGCCTGCTGTTCTGGTTTCACTGCCGGTTTGATCCAAGAGGGCATCGCCTAATTTTAGCCGCATATCTGCAGCCAAAGATTGTATTTTGTTTACCACCTCTGGATGAAATTGCGCCACATTGGTGCGTTCGGCTTCATCTGTTGGCAGGTGGTACAATTCAATTTCCTTCATGTCAATAAAGGCGTATTGTCCAGGTAAGCCGTCTGCGCCTTGTGGCTGCCCAGCCATGGTTCTATAGCGGTGGGGAAAATACATTTTCCAATCTCTATAGCGTACCCCAAAAAGTTCATTAACCCTGTAGTAAAAGAAATAGGCTTCTTGAGGGCTTTCTTGGCTTTCTCCGCTGAGTACCTGCATGACATCTTTTCCATCAATGGGATGATTGGGTAGTTTTCCACCTGTTAGTGCAGCTACAGTAGGCATAATGTCTATTCCCATAACAGGAGTGTGAACCAGGGTTCCCGCAGGAATTTTTCTAGGGTATTTCACTACAAACGGTTCCCTTTGTCCCCCTTCCCAAGCGGTACCTTTTCCTTCTCTAAAAGGTGTTGCGCTTCCTGCGTGATTGCCGTATGCGAGCCAAGGTCCGTTGTCTGAAGTAAAAATAACCATAGTGTCCTCCTCTAGTCCGTTTACTTTAAGGGCATTTAATATTTCTCCTACTGACCAATCCAATTCCATAATAACGTCTCCATATAGCCCGTTTTTGGACTTGCCTTTAAATTTTTCAGAAACATAGAGGGGTACATGAGGCTGGGGATGGGCCACATATAAAAAGAAAGGCTGGTCTTTTTTAGCGTGTATAAATGACACGGCTCTTTGGGTGAGTTGGGTAGTGAGTTGAGACTGGTCTGTGAGGGTGTCTAAAACCTGTCCATTCTCCAATAAGGGAAGCGCTTTAAAGTTAAAAACAGGGCCTTGTTGTGGGTGTAAAGGCCACATATCATTAGAGTATGGTATGCCAAAATAGTCTTCAAACCCGTGCTCATTTGGAAGAAATTCAGGGGCGTCTCCCAAATGCCATTTTCCATAAATAGCCGTAGCATAACCCGCTGCTTTAAGCATTTCTGCCATAGTGAGTTCTGCTGGGTTTAAGCCTTTTTTTGCTTCTGGCATAAAAGCGTTGTGAATACCTATTCTATTGGGATAACAGCCAGTAAGAATTCCAGCCCTAGAGGCAGAACAAACAGCTTGAGGCGCATAATATTGGGTGAGCAGCGCCCCTTCTTTGGCCATTTGGTCTAAATGGGGTGTTTCAAAATCTTTGGCACCAAAAGCGCCTAGGTCTGCATAACCTTGGTCATCTGTAAGGATTAGTATAATATTGGGGCTTTTCTCTCGATTATTAGGGGTGTTGGCTACTTCTATAGGTGCTTGTTTACAGCCCGTTAAAAAGATTAAAAAAAGCCATAAAAAGGAAAGCTGCGTTTTCATAAGTGTGAAATTGATCACTTAAAGCTACGCAATATTTTTAGATGGGCTTAGGGGTTTTAGACCAACAGCACTAGTCGGCTCCTAAATATAAGGCTACAAGTCCGTCTGGAGTGGTTACCTCTATGGTATTGTTCTCGCGATCTACCTTAGTGATAATCTGGTCTGTAATGGGAATAAGTAATTCTTTGTCTTCTTTTTTGGCAATGAATAAAGCCTGACTTACAGTGTCATTTACAGCGGTAATCTGACCAATATCGCCATGGACTTTATCTAAAAGGGTGAAGCCAATAATTTCGTGGTAATAAAATTTATTTCCAGTGAGTTTTGGAAGTAAGCTTAGGGGTAGGAAGAGTGCTGCACCCATGATCTTGTCTGCAGCAGCTTCATCTTCTACGGCCTCAAAACGGACCCTGAGGAGGCTAGACTTATGAAGGGAACATTTTTCAATAAAAAATGGAACCAGGCTGTCTCTGAGAGAGACAAATACTGATTCCATGTTTTCGTATAGGTCGGGCTCATCTGCGTCTAGCTTTATGAGTACCTCTCCTTTAAAACTGTATTTTGAAACAATTTTGCCTAAGTAGAAACAATCTTCCTTACGCATCCTTGTTTTATATTAAGCTTCTTTGGTTTCTTCACCAGCTGCTTCTTCAGCAGGCGCTTCTTCAGTAGCAACAACTTCTTCAGCAACAACTTCTTCTGTAGCAGCAACTTCAGCAGCAGCAGCGGCTTCAGTAGCGGCAATTTCTGCAGCTTCAGCAGCAGCAACTTCAGCAGCAGCTTCAGCTTCTAGTGCTTGTGCGTCAGAAACACGCTTTTCATTAACAGCTTTTTCAGCAGCCAATGCTTTTGCTTTTTCTACTTCTTGCTCTTGAGTAAGACCAGAAATTTTTGCAGCAACAGCAGCATCTTTTTCAGCCACCCATGCGTTGAATTTTTCTGCAACTTGTTCTTCAGTTAAAGCACCTTTTCTAAGTCCTCCTAAAAGGTGGTGCTTTAATAAAGCGCCTTTGTAAGACAACAAACGTTTTGCAGTGTCAGAAGGCTGTGCTCCATTAGTCAACCATTTTACAGCACCATCTACATTTAAGTCAATAGTGGCTGGGTTGGTGTTAGGATTGTAGATTCCTAATTTCTCTAAAAATTTACCATCTCTTTTTGACCTTGCATCTGCAGCAACGATCCAATAAAATGGTTTTCCTTTTTTACCGTGTCTTTGTAATCTAATTTTTACTGGCATATCACATTAATTTGTAGGGTGCCCGACCCTTGGTTATTAATTCTTTTTAGTTTTCTCCATTAAGAGGGTGCAAATATACCCTTTTTTTGTGATTTGCAAACTATCTGCTTTTAAATAATTAGGCTAGGTTGGCGTTGCCCCACAATAAAGGGTTAATAACTTCTTAAAACCCTCTTTTTCTATACGATTCCTTTTGGTTATTTTTACCGTTCCCAGGCAAATAAGCACCCAAAGAAAATCACCCAGATGTATTTAATTTTTGACACTGAAACCACCGGCTTACCCAAGAGATGGAATGCCCCCGTAACGGATACCGACAATTGGCCGCGCTGTATTCAGATTGCCTGGCAATTACACGACGCTATGGGAAACCTCTTGGAACACCAAGATTATTTGGTTTCGCCAGATGGCTTTGACGTACCTTTTGAGGCAGAACAAATACACGGTATTTCTACCGCGCTTGCTCAGGACCAAGGACTTCCTTTGTTAGAAGTATTGGAGCGTTTTACAGCGGCTGTAGAAAAATGTCATTTTGTGGTGGGCCAGAATGTGGGTTTTGACCTCAACATTATGGGGGCAGAATTTCACAGGGCTGGGATAGAAAACACCCTAGCTCAAAAGCCTGTGTTAGATACTTGTACGGAGCAGACCGCTATGATGTGTCAAATTCCTGGAGGTAGGGGAGGTAAATTTAAGCTGCCTACCCTGACGGAACTGCACCAACATTTATTTGGCGTGCCTTTTAACGAAGCCCACAACGCTACGGCAGACGTAGAGGCTACCACACGTTGCTTTTTGGAGCTACTCCGCTTAAAGCACTATCCGCTTGAGAAATTAGGCGCTCCTGCAGACTATTACAACCAGTATCAGGCAGCGAATTCTGAGGCTGTAGCCGGTATTGGATTGAAGCATGTGAATTTAAAAAAGGCATCGGCGGCGCTGCAAGCGCAAGCCCAACCAGTAACTGCTGCGCCCACCAAACAGGATATTAAAGAAAATTTAGCCCAGTTAGAAGACACTGCTTTTGTTCACCTGCACAACCATTCCCAGTTTTCTGTGCTCCAATCCACCATGAGTGTAAAGGATTTGGTGGCTCAAGCGGCCAAGCAAAATATGCCTGCGGTGGCCCTTACAGACCACGCCAATTTAATGGGGGCCTTTCATTTTGTGAAAGAGGTCAAAGCGCACAATGCTAGGGTTAAACAGGCCCATAAAGAAGCGGAAGCAGCGGGGACCCCTGAAGAAGGCAAAGAAATGACGCCAATTATTGGTTGTGAATTTTATGTTTGTGAGGACCATACAAATAAGCATGTAAAAGATTACGGGTATCAGATGGTGTTTTTGGCAAAGAACAAAAACGGCTATCACAATTTGGCCAAACTGTCTTCTATTGCCTATACCAAAGGATTTTATTATGTGCCTAGAATAGACAAGGCGCTTGTGGAACAGTATAAAGAAGACTTAATTGTACTCTCTGGAAATATGTATGGCGAGGTGGCAGCTAAAATCCTAAATATGGGAGAGCAGCAAGCAGAAGAAGCCCTAATTTGGTGGAAAGAGACCTTTGGAGCAGACTTTTATGTGGAGTTAATGCGCCACAGTCAGGAAGATGAGGACCGGGTTAATCAGGTGTTGGTGCCTATGGCTCAGAAGCATGGGGTCTCTTTAGTGGCTACAAACAACACCTATTATGCAGACCAGAAAGACGCAGAGGCCCACGATATTTTACTCTGTGTAAAAGATGGAGAAAAACAAGCCACGCCTATTGGAAGGGGTAGGGGGTACAGGTATGGATTGCCCAACCAAGAGTATTTTTTCAAGACTGCAGCGGAAATGAAGTCGCTGTTCTCCGATATACCAGAGGCCATTGAAAATACCCATAAGATTTCCAGCCAAATTGAAGCTTTTGAACTAGCGAGAGAAGTACTGCTGCCTGCTTTTGAGATTCCAGCGGAGTTTAAGGTGGCAGAAGATTTAGAAGACGGTGGCAAACGAGGAGAAAATGCTTACCTCAGAGACATTGCCTATAAAGGCGCACTAAAGCGGTACACTGAAATTACGCCTGAAATTGAAGAGCGTTTGGATTTTGAATTGGACACCATTAGAAATTCTGGGTACCCGGGTTACTTCCTGATTGTGGAAGATTTTATTAGAGAAGCGCGTAATATGGACGTTTCTGTTGGTCCTGGAAGGGGTTCTGCGGCTGGATCTGTAGTGGCCTACTGCTTGTGGATTACCAATATAGATCCTTTGAAGTACGATTTGCTTTTTGAGCGTTTCTTAAATCCAGACAGGGTTTCTATGCCAGATATTGATATTGATTTTGACGACGAGGGTCGCGGTCGTGTCATGGATTATGTAATTAAAAAATACGGTTCTAACCAGGTGGCTCAGATCATTACCTATGGTACCATGGCGGCCAAGTCTTCTATTAGAGATACGGCCAGGGTATTGGATTTACCCCTCAACGAGGCAGACAGGATTGCTAAATTACTGCCCAATATGTCTAAACTCGCTAAGATTTTTAGCTATACTGAGGCGGAACTCAAGAAAAACTTTAGGGCAGAAGACTTAGATAAGGTCAACGAGCTACTCAATATTGCAGACGGTCCAGACCTGGAGGCTCAGACCTTGAATATGGCACGTATATTAGAGGGATCACTTAGGAATACAGGTATTCATGCCTGTGGGGTAATTATTACCCCTGGAGATATTACCAATTATGTGCCAGTGGCTACGGCCAAAGATTCTGATTTGTATGTGACCCAGTTCGACAACTCCGTGGTAGAAGACGCTGGATTGTTAAAAATGGACTTTTTGGGTCTGAAGACCCTGACCTTAATTAAGGATACGGTTAAAATTGTCAAGGCCAAGCACGACATTCAATTGGTGCCGGATGATTTTCCTTTGGACGACACCAAGACCTACGAGCTCTTCCAGCGCGGAGACACCGTTGGGGTATTCCAATACGAATCTGTGGGCATGCAAAAGCACCTCAAGGATTTAAAGCCTACTGTTTTTGACGACCTTATTGCCATGAACGCGCTCTACAGACCAGGACCAATGGAGTATATTCCTAGTTTTATTGGTCGTAAACACGGCGACGAACAAATTACCTATGACCTTCCTGAAATGGAAGAATACCTTAAGGAAACCTACGGGATTACAGTCTATCAAGAGCAGGTAATGCTCTTGTCTCAGAAGCTTGCCGGTTTCTCTAAGGGGGAAGCAGACGTACTGAGAAAAGCCATGGGTAAGAAAATATTTGCCCTACTAGAAAAATTGAAACCCCAGTTTTTAGGGGGTGGAGAAAAGCTGGGCCACCCTAAAGAAGTGCTTGAGAAAATATGGAAAGACTGGGAAGCCTTTGCATCTTATGCCTTTAACAAGAGTCACTCTACTTGCTATGCCTATATTGCTTATCAGACAGCTTACCTTAAAGCCCACTACCCAGCAGAATATATGGCGGCGGTACTCTCTAATAATATGAATGACATTAAGCAAGTGACTTTCTTTATGGAAGAATGTAAGCGTATGGGTTTACAGGTTTTGGGGCCAGATGTGAATGAATCCTTTTACAAATTTGCCGTAAACAATGCAGGAGCCGTTCGTTTTGGCATGGGCGCAATCAAAGGCGTGGGTCGCGGGGCGGTAGAGACCATTGTGGCGGAGCGAAAAGAAAGTGGGCCTTACAGGTCTGTTTTTGATTTGGCCAAGCGTATAGATTTAAGGGCAGCCAATAAAAAAGCTTTTGAAAACTTAGCACTTGCCGGAGGATTCGATTCTTTTGGAGGGGTTCACAGGGCGCAGTATTTTCACCCTCTGGGCGATGCCGGTACTTTTCTTGAAAAAGTCATTCGTTACGGTGCCAGATACCAGGAAAATGAAAACTCTGCCCAAGTGAGTTTGTTTGGGGAGTCTAGTGATATTCAAATTCCGGAACCTGAAGTGCCTCCTTGTCCAGAGTGGGGGACTATGGAGAAGTTAAAGCAAGAGAAGGAAGTGGTGGGGATATACATTTCTGGACATCCTTTAGACGACTATAAAACAGAAATAAACACTTACACCAATGCCAATGTGTCTTTCTTTAATGACCTTCCCTCTTATGTAAACAGGGAGCTGGCTTTTGCTGGTGTGGTGTCTGAGGTGCAACATAGGGTATCTAAAAACGGTAAAGGCTGGGCGGCCTTTACGGTAGAAGACTACGCAGACTCTTATGAGTTTAGGATCTTTGGTGAGGACTATTTGAAGTTCAGGCACTTTTTAATTCCCAACTCATTTATATTCTGTAAGGCCCTTGTGAAAGAGGGTTGGACCAATAAAGATACCGGTAAACAAGGAGAGCCTCGCCTGCAATACAACGGTTTTTATATGTTGCAAGAAATACTTGAGAATTTCACTAAAAAGCTCACCTTAAAGTTGCGGGTAGACCACCTAGAGGAAGCGCAGATTAAAGGAATTAAGGAACTTATTCAAAGCCATCCTGGAGATTTACCACTGCATTTTAGCCTTTATGAGATGGAAGAGAGTATTAAGTTAGATTTTGTTTCTCGCAGTCAAAAAATAGGGGTCACTACGGCACTTTTAGAAGCCCTAGAGGCTGCAGATGTACATTTCAGTCTAAACTAGCTATAAGGCTTCTTTATAGTTAGATAAGAAAAGGCATAGGCCAGAGGGAAAAATGGTAAAATAAATATGTAAATTTGTAAACAATTAAAAACATAGAATCATGGCATTAGAAATAACAGACGCTACTTTCGAAGAAGTAGTTTTAAAAAGTGACAAGCCAGTAGTTGTGGATTTTTGGGCAGCTTGGTGTGGTCCTTGTAGAATGGTAGGTCCTATCATTGATGAGGTAAGTAATGATTACGAAGGAAAAGCTGTCGTAGGAAAGGTAGACGTAGACGCCAACCAAGAATTTGCAGCTAAGTACGGCGTGCGTAACATTCCAACCGTTTTAGTATTTAAAAACGGAGAGATTGTGAGCAGACAAGTAGGGGTGTCTCCAAAGCAGGTTTACACAGACGCGATTGACGCAGCTATGTAATACACTGGTTTTGAAACCTGTATAAAAAAAGACCCTGGCCAATGCTAGGGTCTTTTTTTATGTCCTTGATCTTAGAGAGAAAATATTTTATTTTTTTAGTATTTTTTGTTTGCACAATTAAATAAGCGGTGTATATTTGCAACCGCTAACGCGAGGTCTGGTAGTTCAGTTGGTTAGAATACCTGCCTGTCACGCAGGGGGTCGCGAGTTCGAGTCTCGTCCAGACCGCAGAAGCCAAAGCCGATTCATTTATGAGTCGGCTTTTTTGTTT
>Ga0209136_1002110_pt1 | contig 12364 bp, 13 predicted proteins | sample SaaInl0LU_22_DNA_FD_184640 | JGI IMG/M metagenome (GOLD analysis project Ga0209136, IMG submission 184640) | Marine microbial communities from expanding oxygen minimum zones in the Saanich Inlet - ESP_90LU_22_DNA (SPAdes) (version 2) | ecosystem: Environmental > Aquatic > Marine > Intertidal... | reverse complement strand
CCCAAATTTAGAATCTTCACCTGTATCTATAAAATCCATTTTAGATTTACCATGGAGTTCCTCTAAATGGGTAAATACATCATCAACATATTTCTCATCATATACAATATCTATCAATCGGAGTGCAGTTCTGATTTTCTTTGCATTGTTTTGCGCTTCCAAGGTCATTGCTCTATCTGATTCTAAGAAGGTTGCTTGTCTTTCCAATTGTTTCTTGAAAAGTTCTATTGAGTAAATATAATCAAAATCAAATCCCTTCCATATCATAGGAAGGAAATCGATTACTCGTTTGATTTGTTGATATTTTCGTTTAAACCAATACATTGTTTATTTATTTGGTGATACAAAGATACGATAATTATTTGGATTATCCAAATTATTCATCATGTTTATCTAATAGTAAGTTTGCCACCTCGATTGAAATCATATTTTCGTTGTATAATTTCCAAATTAATTTTCTCATAATCGTTTCTTTGGGTTATTCTTTTTATGTTTGATGTATTCGGTTCTCATAATGTTTAGAATCTCAGCTTCACTTTCATAGTAGTATCCCTTTTCTTCTATTTTAGTAATTAAGGTACGAACTTCTATTGAAATTTTATGTTCTTCTTCACTTTTAAAATTGGAGGTAGATAACCATTTATCCATTTCTTTTAGAAACTTTAATTGTTGGGCATCTACGAAGGTTGCGTTGTTGTACATATTCTAAATTTTACCAAGAGGCCTGATAATAAAACTCATCAGTTGTATTTTCTAAATCTAACTTTTCTAACATTTCAATGGTTTGGTCAATTGTCTGTAAATACCACTCATCATAATTGGTAGAACCGAAGAAGAACCCACCTTGAGTTGGTAGTAATTCATCTGACAATTTATTATCTTTTTTGATGTACAAACAGATATCTAATAGTTCTTGTAATTTATTAACAGGTACATAGGATTCTTGACATTCATCCACACCATTTTGGATATTATCTACAAACCATTGGTGAATTGCATTAGCTTTTCTCCAATACCCCACCTCTTCTTCGATGTTGGTAATTTGTTTAGTGTTGATACTCTCAACTACTTTACCCGCTTTCTTTACAATTACTTCGTAATTATCATCCCCATTGTGGTCCCAATGTTTCACATAGGTTTTTTTATTAAGGTACATATCCAATCCCATATTTTTATATTTTAAAGTTTATTATTTAAGTTTTCGTTAATTAAGTTGACCATATCTTCAACTCGTCTGTAATCTTCGGTTGGTAAGATTAGAGCCTTGATGAGTAAATCATCATAAAGGTAACCATCCCAAATTCCATTCAACATGTTAAGTAGGGGGTGTGATACTTCTTTCATGGTATTCCAAATGTAATCTTCAACTAATCTGATTGTAGTTGAGTGATACTTCATTAGAAAACTATCGAACATTTCGTGGCGGTCAAATCTTTTATAATTCATCTCTTAGGTTTTAATCATTTACATTGTAAATATACGAAAAAAAGTTGAGACTACCAAACATAATCTCAACTATTTTTAAATTATTTTAATACTAATGAACATCTTTTGTATTCAGTTTTACTCATGTAAGTTTTGTTGTATTCTAAGAACGAACCAGCCTTTTCAATTGCCTGAACCATTCTTGAGTAATCAGGGTTGTTGATGTTTTCTAAGTACACATTGTATTGGTTCATCCAATATTCAACAGAACCCCACTTTGGAGAATTTTCGATGAATACATAAGAAGGAAAATATTTCATTGGAGTTCCATTCTTAGTTTCAACTTTATCTTCTCTATATTCGTAGATATCATACATACCATCGAAAGAACCTCCTTTTAAAGAGTTACCGAACGCTCTGATATCTTCATAGATATTTGAATCAACTGAACTACCATCGGTGTTAGAAACGTTTACACGAGTAGAAGAACCACCACTATAAACATCTGAAGTAGCCCATACTTTGATTGATGGGTAATTTTTAGTTACATATTGTTTGATAACTGAAGCAGTGTGTTTTGCTCCCATGTAGATATAATTACCACCATCGTATGAATCTTTTTGAAGTGCGTTAGCTGGTAAAAGGAATTCTTGGTTTAAGAAGTTGATTTTGATTTTTTTAGTAGCCATAATTTTAGGGTTTTAAGGTTTAATTTTTATTTGTCTCTCAATCTTTATTACATAGTAAATATACGAAATAATGTTTGATTTACCAAATTTGAAATGTTAAAATTTTGTTAAAGTTTTACTACTGATAAACTTGGGGTAAAATCGGTTTTGTATTTACCATTAGTATAGTTGCCGATTACAGTATCTATGAAATCTTTTAACAGATAAGTTCCATCAGAAGAACCAAATCCATGTCCTTCATCCCAATCAGAACTCCATTCTTCTACGATTTCAAGTGAAGTTTCTAACAAATCCCATTGTGGAATTTCTTCTTCTGTAACCATTTCATTGAATCCTTGGATTCTACTTTTTGATTTGAAAACTAAATCTTGAGGGTTTACTAAGTATTGCATAATTTGAGGTTTTAAGTATTAATCATTTACATAGTAAATATACAAAAAAAAGTTGGTATATCCTAGCGATTTACCAACTTTCTTCAAATTATTTTGTTATATTTGTAACAATTTACACCTTTGCAGAACCAATGTCAATTGGTTGTCTTTTCATATGACCACCTGTTGCGAAGTTTGAACCTTCTCGTAAATATCCACTTAAAAATGCTCGTCTAAATCTATTAGAAGTATTTTCTTCCGAACCATGTACTACATTGGAATGTAAGAATACAATTTGACCTCTACGTAGATATCCATCTAATTTAGGAAAAGTATGGTCTTCTGGCATTACACATGGTTTACCACGTTCGTTTCTCCAATTCTTAGGATTAGTTTTAGTTCTATCCTCATCTACTTCAATGGGTAATCTACCCAGGTTGTGAGTTCCCTCATAATACCATACCGAACCGTTAACTGGGTCATGGTTATCCAAAGCAATCGAAACATTTAAAACCTCGTTTGATTCACATTCGGTATAGAAAATGTTTTGGTGCATATCTCTACCTAATTGTCCTGGTGGTTTAAAGTAAGCCCAAGTTTGTAAAGCAAATATCTTACCTCCTAAAAGTAATTCAGCTGCCTCAATAACTTTAGGATGTTTCATTAGTTCTCCTAAAACTTCGGATTCTTTATGTGGATATTGGAACGGGTCATAATCTCCCCACTCATTATCCACATCATTGTCTTGACGTATTTGTCTAATACGTTCAAGTTCATCACAATATTTATCACATTCTTCATCTGTGAGTAAGTTCAATACCGATACACCCTTGTATCTCCAATCGAACTCCAATTGTTGTTTTTCTTCGCGAGAAAGTAACCCCATAAAATAAATTATTAATTGTTAATGTATATAAATATATTACTTGTAGAATTGTAATAAATTAGGTAAATATAATTTTAGATTTTTAATATTATTAGATGATATTCTAATTGCAATTAGATTTGAGTCAGATACACTATTATCTAAAGAGTTTGTCTCCATTGGTCCTGAAATTCTCCATCTTAATTTAGTTACTTTATAATTTGGATTGGAAAATGTTTTCAAATACACCGATTCAGATACCTCCAATATAGGCGAATTTTTATCCATAGTTTTTTGAACAAAAAATCTATTAATAAATCCTCGTTTGTAATCATCATCATTTGGTGTAGGAATGAAAGTTAATATTCTACTTTCATTTTTAATAACATCACCTTTAAATACTTTCTTGTAATCACTTAACTTACTCATATTTTAACTTTCATTATCGTTTTTACCCTTTGGTCTTAATCCTGTTTTAACAGTTACAAACCATCCACTTGAATCGATTGAATGTTCCAATCCATCTACTTGGAAAAAATGTGGGTTTGAAAAGTTTTTAGGAATACCATCAATACGTAATATATCACCTCGTTTAAATCCACTCAATCCATGAATTTTAAAATCAAATCTAGCCATTCCATATGGTGAATTTAATGAAAGATTACCTTCATTACCACCTTTATTTATTTGAGGGTCTTTTTTCTTATCTATATTTAAAACTTGTTGTAATGCCATCGTATCAGACCAAGTTCCAACAACAAATACATTTTCTAATGAGGCATCATTACCCGAAATCCAATCATATCCTTCTTTAATAACATCATATTTATCAGTTCTGTATTGGATTTTTGGAAACACTCCTGCTTTACCCATAAAAAATTCATAGTTAGCTAATCGAATCTCATCTTCTTTTGGTTGAGTAGGTGCAGGTATTGGATTACCATCTTCATCTTCAGTAATATCTTTAAATTGTATAGCCGATATTATAGTCCCAACTCCATCTTTTTTATTTCCACTAAATACCTGCCCTAATATTGGCTGTGGATTCACATCAGGATTTGGTTCATATTTACTATCATTAGATAACCTCTTTTGGATGGTGGAATTCATTGTTGATGCAGGTACACTTACTGAGAAGTTAGCATCAAGGAATGGTGATTTGACACCACGTGATTGGAATGTTTTTATTGAATTATCCGTTACCTTAGATACATCTCCGGTGAAATTTAAATCTACAATTTGTAATTCACCATTACCAGTTTTTTGGTCGTACCTGTTTACAATTTGAAATTTCCACAACGAGTTTACAGCACCACTCATACCATTTAACAAATCATATAATACATCTCGTTGAGTGTAGTTAGGTGTTTGTAGAACTTCACAAAAGAAATCAAAATTAATATATAGATTTTTTAACCAGCCCCACCAACCTTGAGGTGCTCTATATGGAATAAATGTTTTGTCAAGTTTATTCCATGCATTATCTGTATCAGTTAACTCATACATAGATGGAAATGCATGAGGTACCTTCGTACCATCATATTCACCATTTTTAGCTCGTGTTCCACTATAATACCCAAATACACTTTTGGGGTGTAGATTTTGAGTAGTTTCATCTAAATTTTCAAAGTTTATAAATTCAGTTTTAGCTTCTTTACCAGAAAATGCATCTTTCAACCCAAATGCAGGTGCCTTAACATTGGGTATATATAATTTCGTTTTATCAGTACTCCACATATGTGGAAATGCAGAACAAACACAATCATCTACATTTATTAATAAAGATGAAGCATTATCAGGACAACCGTTATCCTTTACATCTCTATTTGCAAGTAAATCAGCTGAGTATGAGTTTAAGATATCAATAGCCAATTCGAATCTAATAAATTTTTCTTCTGAAATAATTGGTTCCTCTGATGGAATTTTTAGTTTCTCACCGCCTTCTGATATTAAAGATGAACTTGTACCCCAATTTTTTAAAAGATTATCAAGAATAACTAAATCCATATTAATATAAGAAGATTGGTCTACAAACATTTTTTTAGTATCACCACCTTCTAATTTAACTTTTAATTTATTACCAAATTCTCTAAGTTCTTTTATTTTATTAGTTTGTTTTGCAGCTGGTAATGCGTTTACCATTTGAGCAAATAAAGCATTTCCTGCGGGATTATCTTTACTTTCGCTTAAAGTTTGTATATCCTGGGGACTAAATATCTTACCACTTTTACTTTTAGTATTGTTTTCAGAAGTTGCATCTTTATGAGTTTGCATATATTCAGCAACTTCCCCAATTGAAGTACACTCTACCTTTAATATATAAGTTTCATTATCACCGAATTCAATACCACCACCAGTAATTACACCAAGTGTAGCATCGTAATCATAATCAGATGCAGCTCGTTTAGCTGCAATTGTTTGCCATTTATTATACTTGGCAATATCACATGGAGTTATAGCACCACCGGGATTTTCTTTACCTACCCATTGAGAACGAGCTTTGGTAGTATTCCAACCCCATTCCATTAATAAGTAAAAGCCAGGCTCTAAGAAATATTCAGCCAACTTTTCCATATGTTCCAATGTATATGCAACGATATTAAATGAAATTTTTCGTCTACCAATATCCGATTCATCGATTGCCAACGAATTTACTAATGGAGATGGTCTTAGTGGTCTACCAGTTACCGTAACTGGGGTTTTCATATCTAACTCATATCCTAATATTCCTGATTTTTCTTCTATCGTTTTACCCTTTGAATTGGTATATTCAATATTACCATACCTTGCAGTAAACGAATCACCATTATGAATGGATTGGAGTACCAAACCACCAGTTGATGAGTTTAATGAAGAATCTTTGGGTGAAACAGATGAGATGATTCGTATCCATGGTGTCAATCCACTAACTCCACCAGAACCATTTTTGTTCATGGGAGAGTTGTTACCACCTCGTTGGTCTAATTTCTCCTTAATACGTGGGTAAATAGTTGAAAATACTGGAAATGAACCCATAACTTATTGTTTATTAAATTGTGCTATAATATCTGTGTAATTTTGTGGAATTCTTAAAACTGTACCATCTTCTAATGCGAATGGTGCATCGTGAATGTTATTAGCAGAAGCAATTATCCACCACAAGGAAGAATCACCATAGAAATCATTTGCCAAAGTATCTAATCTATCACCACCTTGGGTTACTGCATAGATATCACTATCGGCTTTAGGTATTTTAGGATATATCTTGGAACGATATACCTCACGACCATCATTTAGTTTCTTTGTTGTATTATTTTGATATCTACTTGCCATAATTTATATTATTTCTGTACCAGTCATTGTTGGATATGGACCAGTTACATTACCACTTGAGAATACACGGACTACCTGGTCATCAAAGAAATCCCTTCTATAATACATAACCATACCATTATCATTATTACGTTCTCTGTATTCACCCAACTTAGGACCTGTATAATTTTTGTATCCTTGGAGTAATAAGTTAGCTACAACACTTGATTGAGCTGGTGTTAGATTTTGCTTACTTTCTAATTCTTTTATTTTTTCAGTAGGAGTTTTACCATCAAATGAATCAGCGGTTGCTGATTGAGATAGAGTGGTATCCTTACTAACATCATCTTTTGGTAATGGGGTAGTATCGGTTTTACCTGTTAATAAATTTTTAGGTAGTTTTGGTGCTGATAAGCTTGGTCCACTTATAGGTGTTGATTTAGTATCTAATTTTAATGGTTTTTGGTCATTATCAATACTACCATCGGAATTTATACGAGTACTCTCACTAAATTTAGTAGCTTCTTCATTAGATTTCTTAACAGCCTCTTTAGATTTAGCGTAGTTGTACAATTTACTCAATGAACCATCACCAACATTTTCAATAAATTTAATTGTAATAGCTACATCAATAAATTTAGGTAAGACAAATCCATCAATTTCAGTTTCCCAATTAGTAGTATCAGGCATAGTATAAGTTAAAGATTCAATTATACCAGCTTTTTTATTATAGATATCACCTAACTTGAACCAAATGAATGGTGGATTTGCTAAATTATCTTGAATACTTGGATAAGCCATTTTAGTTAAAGATGATATTCTTTCCCAATTTGCTGATAATTCAAGTGGGTTATTACAATATAATGAAATATTGAAAGAAGTACTTCGTTCAATTGATTCGTATGTGTAAAATTTATAAGGATTACCAACAAAGTTATTAGATGACCATGATGGTGAAACATTTTCAGTTAAACCACTAATTGTTCCTCTAAATAAGGTTGGAGTAGATGAACCATAGTATCCTATCCATAAGGGAACTAAATCTACATATTCAGTACCACCAATTTTAACTTTACCAGTAGATAGTTCCAATGATTCATACTTATTTGGATTTAAAATAAGTTTATCTCCATTTTTTCCAAACATACCTCGTTTTACTTCAAGTGGAGCTCCTCTTTCAAGAGAATAAGCAGAATCAGCCTTACCATCCTTTAATTGTGGGTTATATTGATTTTGTGAACCACCTGGATTTTTTGTATTTTTAAATCCATATTTGGTTTTACCAAATCTACCATAATCATCACCTTTTCGTTTTACACCATATAATGGTGAAACTAAAGATAAATCTAATTTAGAATCTTCAAGTTCCTCTTTAGTAGTAATTAATGTTTTTGAGGTATTTACATCACTATATGTTCTTTCATCTGTGGTATATTCTACTGCAAATTGTTTATTACCATTAGCAGTTGATGCCTGCTGTCCTTCACCAAATAACTCACCTCTTAACTTATCCTTACCATATGCAATTCCTTGACCTAATGCCTGTTTTCCAATAGTAGTAGGATTACCTCCACCTGATTTTTTTAGGAGTTCACCAACTATACTACCATTGGGACCATATAAATCTTTTGTGATTGGAGTTTGGGAGTCATTGAGAGAACCCTCACCCTTATCATTTGGTTTACTATCAACTATTTTACCTACTACCTCACTTGGAATTAAACCTTGTGGTATTCCTAACGTAGTATTTATTTTATCACGGACATCTCCAATTGAAGTCATTGAACCGCCAGTTATTTTACTTAAACCCTTACCAATTAATCCACCATCACCTTCAGTACCACCTGTACCTTTTTTCATCTTTTCTACCAATGGAGTACTTCTCTGAGCAATACGAATCGCCTCGTTACCATAGATAAGAGGATTGTTCAACTCCACAAGTGATTTAATACGTATTCCTGAGGTTTCTTGCTCGATAAAGGTTTCTTTATCAGCCTTAACTTGTTTGTCTTGTGGAGACCCTTTAAATAGTTCTAATATTGTTGGCATAATTAAGCGTTCCCTATTCCAAATTGATTTCTACTATTTGATTCTTGTCTCATCGTTACGGCTGCAGTAACTTTATCTGTATCCATATAAACATCTTTATTAGTAAGGAATGCTTCTTTTAGTGATATTAATTCATTGATAACACCACTCATGTTTACATTTGGCCCACCTCCAGTACCACTCATTGCGTTTGATAAGCCCGGTGCTGCAAGTAAATCATCATTTGGAGATAATTCAAACAAACCACCCTCTTTGGTAGATATTCTAGTTTTACCATCTGCCGGTGAATTTACATCCCCTGCTTTTGAAAAATAACTATATCCTAATGCTGCTGCGGCAGCAGCACCAGCGATACCCAATACAGGTCCTACAACTGGTATTGCAGATAACGAGGAGAATGCCCTCATAGCCATATCAGCAATAGATGATAACAATCCTTGTTTCTTTATAGTATTACCAATAGCAATGATTCCATTGTAAGCAGATACAGCAGTATTTTTAGCTATTTCGAACCCTAATGAAAGTTTATCCAATATAAAGTTTCGTTCTTTCATAGCTAATAGTGTAGCAAATACACCACCAAAAACCATCAACGTATCTTTAGCTTGAAAAATACTTTCCATTATACTTTTAAATCCTTCTGCCATTGATATTACAGGACTTAATATAAACCCGAGTACTGAGCCAACTACTCGTAATGCAGGAACTAATATACCTGATATCATAGATATAACCCCACTAATTACTGGTAATATAAATGATGCAAGTGGTTCAAATGCATCAAAGAATGCAGTTTTTATTGCCCCAAGTTCATTTGACATGTTTTCAAATAATGATTGCATTTCTCTTTGACTTTCCAAACGGCGTGTCTGATTCCTTAAATCATCACCTGTTATTTTAGATATATCCTTACCACTATCTATTAATGATTGTGCTGCAGCTAATTCTTCTTTTTTAAGTTTACCAAATCTTTCTCGTATTCTTTGTTGATTTACCAAAGATGAGAACTCCATACCCGTTGCTTCAACAAGTGCTTCTTGTTCATATACATTTAATTTGGTAATATCACCAAGTTTTCCAACTTCATCAAGTATTGCTTGTTGAGAACCAAGGATATCACCATTAGCAGCAAGATATCTCGATTGAGATAAATTTATATTAGTTCCAAGTATTGCACTTGCTTCTAATTCTTTACTTATACTATTTTCGTAATCTAATAATCCCCTAGCAGCTTTACCAGCTTCAGCAATTGAAGTTCCTAATGCTGCTGCTTCTACTGCTGCTTTTGCCAATTCAGTAGCAGAACCCCCAAAGAACTGATATGCTACTTCTGAATTGTTTGCTAAATCAGCTATTACTTTAGAAGGAGCAACTCCAGCCATTTTTGCCATTTCAGCAGTTTGACCAATTAAAGCTTGAGATTGTTCAGCAGATAATCCACCTATGTTTTGAAATACTTTATTTAATTTTGCAGCTTCTTGAGTTCCAATACCAAAGTTCTTATTCAACATTACCATTGAACCTAAAACTGCCTTAGATGGTTGCTCTATACCATCAAATTCATTACTAAAATCAGCTGCTGATTTAGCAACATCTTCTGCACTAACACCCAACCCAGCCATATCTCTTGATATAGTCTGTATATTTCCTTTAAGAGAAGTGGTTTGAGATACCAATAATCCAGTATTATCTCTAAATGTTTTTGCGGCAGAATCCAATTCTTTAAATCTTGCAACTCCGATTCCTATTGCAAGAGCAATCAATGTAAATGGATTAACTAATTTAAGAAAAGTTCCAAAAGCCTGTCTACCTGCAATACTTAATGCTTGCATTCCAGTCTTACCATCTTTAAGTGCGTTACCAAAACTACCAACAAATTGTTTTGCAGATAATCCTATGGTTGATTTTAAATTTTCGAATGGTTTATTTAGTAGTTTACCGAAAGGACCCATTGATGATTGTATCCCATCAATAAAAGAACCCATATTATTAGCCAAGTCATTGGCAGAATCATTTGCTATTGAAATTAGTTCACCCCTACGTTGTTCTGTTTTTAAAGTTTTTATTACTATATCCTTTTGAACACGGGCAATTCCTAATGAACCATTTTCAGTCCTTCTTCTATCTTTTTTTAGTTTGTTAAAAGACTCTTCTGCTTTTAATACTTGCTGAGATATATCATCATATGAGGATATACCAGATAATGATTGTTTTATTTCATCATTAAACTTCTTCTGGCCCTTGGATTTTTTATCAATAGCTTTAGCATTATCATCCATCAATTTTGTTAAATCACTTAACATCGATGAGGATACCTTTAAAACATCCTGATATTCTTTTTCTATTTCAGCCTTACTCTTTGCCATCTATTATAATCCAGCGTATTTTTTTAAACCTGATGGTATAGATATACCTTCTTTTTCTGCCTTTAATATCTCATCACGTAAATCTTGAGCAGCTTTATCTGCGTTATCTACTGCTTTTTTAAATTCAGAATTATTTTTTAATTTCTTTTTTAATATAGTAGCAAATAGTTTTGAAACAAATCCTTCTTGTATATAAGAATTCTTTCCTTTTATATATTCGTGCTGTTCTTTGGTAAGTTTCATATTATTCTCCAATTATACTACTATAAATATAAGGTATAAAAAAAGTGAGGAAGTTTTTACTTCCTCACTCTTACGTTTGGTCCTTTGGATGAAGGACTTTGTGATTTTTGAGATTTCTTTACTTCATCGTTTTCTTTCTTCTTAGCATCTATTAATTGTTTGTAATAGAAGTTTCTAAGGTGTATTGGTAGTTTGTAAACTCCTTCTTGAGTAAACCCATTACCATAATAACACAACTCAAAGATTTGTTGATGAAGTGCAACAGAGTGGTTACTCGGAAGGCCAAAAAAATCCTACGCCCATAGGAATCGGGCGTACCTCCATTTCTCCCGTCTGTGGGTCCTCATACTCGAATTCCATATTAATATCAGGTTGTATTTTCCTAACTTCTTCTCTAAAAGAACGAGTATCAATGGTTAAAAATCGATTGTTAATAAAATCGGTGATTGATTTGGTATCATCTTTACCATCTACTGATATAATCATAAAACGATACCTTGTAGTTAATTCCGAAGAAGTTCCTCCTTTGGTCAATCGTTCTAATGCTTTTACATCTGCATCAATTTTCTTTTCATCACCATGAGATAGTAATTTGTATTCTAAGACAGTTCCTGATTTAGTAGTAAAAGTGTATTTGTTTTCTCTATTTAGTTTATCGAAATCAATTTCCTTAGTTTGAACTTTACCTAAATCTACGGAAATTTCGTTTTTCTCACCAAGTTCACCTTCAATTTGAATTTTGTATTGAGGACCATATCCTAAAATACGAGTTGCCAACATTATTGCGTTTTTATCCCCTATCAATATATCATCTACATTGATACTTTTATCTACAATAATAGATTCAAATAACTTATCAAGAACCACCCCCTTTCTAATAAGATTCTGCGATGCAAGAATTTCTTCTTCCTTTGCAGTCATGTATTTAATCTCAATTTGACCAGATGAGAGGGGATTTCCCTCTGGATAACATTTACCTTGAGATGGAAGTGAGATTACTTCCGTTGGAAAATCATAATTTGACATAAACTTTTATTTAATTTGTTTGTATATAAATATATAATT
>Ga0209136_1002105_pt1 | contig 12377 bp, 9 predicted proteins | sample SaaInl0LU_22_DNA_FD_184640 | JGI IMG/M metagenome (GOLD analysis project Ga0209136, IMG submission 184640) | Marine microbial communities from expanding oxygen minimum zones in the Saanich Inlet - ESP_90LU_22_DNA (SPAdes) (version 2) | ecosystem: Environmental > Aquatic > Marine > Intertidal zone... | reverse complement strand
AAGCAACTAAATATAAAAAAAAATCCCCAAAGCATGGGGATTCTTATCTAGTATATATAAAACACTACTACTTTAAGAAATTAAGTACGTTCTCTTCAATCCTGGATTGAATATTGTCTAAAGGAGCCTTCACAAAGGTCTCTCCTGTAATGTTTTCATACAATTCAATATATCGCTCAGAAACTGATGCAATATATTCATCAGACATTTCAGGAAGTGTCTGTCCTTCCAAGCCCTGAAAATTGTGGCTAATGAGCCACTGCCTCACAAACTCTTTAGAGAGTTGTTTTTGTGCTTCTCCGGCAGCTTGTCTTTCTTCATAACCGTCTGCATAAAAATATCGCGAAGAGTCTGGGGTGTGAATCTCGTCTATCAAAACAATTTCCCCAGAAGCTGTTTTTCCGAATTCATACTTAGTGTCTACTAGAATTAAACCTCGCTGGGCAGCTAGTGCTGTACCCCTTTCAAAAAGGGCATAAGTGTATTTTTCAAGTATTTCATAATCATCTTTAGACACAATCCCTCTGGCCAGAATGTCTTCTCTAGAAATATCTTCATCGTGGTCTCCCATTTCTGCCTTTGTAGCGGGGGTGATGATTGGGGTAGGAAAAGCATCATTTTCTTTAAGTCCCTCTGGCATAGGAACACCACATAGCATTCTTTTCCCAGCTTTGTATTCTCTTGCCGCATGACCAGACATATACCCCCTAATGACCATTTCTACTTTAAAAGGCTCACATGCATGACCAATTGCTACATTTGGATCTGGAGTAGCCGTAAGCCAATTGGGTACAATATCCTTAGTAGCTCCCATCATTTTGGTGGCAATTTGATTGAGAATTTGTCCTTTATAAGGTATTCCTCTTGGCATAACAACGTCAAATGCTGAAAGCCTGTCGGTAGCTATCATTACTAGCAAATCATTTTCTAAAGCGTATACCTCTCTTACCTTTCCTTTGTAAATACTTTTTTGTCCTGGAAAATTAAAATTGGTATCTGTAATGGTATGGGTCATTCTATTAATTTTGGTGTTCAATGGTTTTATAGGCTTCAATTACTTTTTTAACCAATTTATGTCTAATTACGTCTTTGTCGTCTAAATACACAATGGAAACGCCTTCAATATTTTGAAGGATTAGCAAGGCTTCCTTTAGTCCAGAAGTAATTCTTCTTGGCAAATCTATCTGTCCGGGATCTCCAGTAACCATGAACTTAGCACTTTTTCCCATTCTAGTGAGAAACATTTTCATCTGTGCATGGGTGGTATTCTGGGCTTCGTCTAAAATCACAAAAGCATGGTCCAACGTTCTACCTCTCATAAAAGCAAGCGGAGCAATCTGTATGGTGCCGTTTTCAATGTACAAGGCCAGTTTCTCTGGACTAATCATATCTCTCAGGGCGTCGTATAAAGGCTGCATATAGGGATCTAATTTTTCTTTTAAATCTCCTGGTAAAAACCCTAAATTTTCTCCTGCCTCAACTGCAGGTCTAGTCAATATGATTCTTTTAACCTGCTTTTCTTTCAAAGCTTTTACCGCCATAGCGACACCTGTATAAGTCTTACCAGTTCCTGCTGGACCAATGGCAAATACCATATCATTTTTAGCCATGGCGTTCACCACCTTTCTCTGGTTGGGTGTTTGGGCTTTAATTAATCTTCCTGAAACGCCATGAAGAATTACATCTCCAACAGTTTGCAACACCTCTAGTTCGTCCGGAGAAGTATCACTCAACAGAGCAGCTGCAGCAGCAGGATCAATTTTATTGTATTTGGCAAAATGGGCGGTGAGTTTGTCAAATTTTTGTTCAAAATCATTGAGCTCAGATTCACTGCCATAAGCCTTAATTTTACTCCCCCTAGCTATGATTTTAAGTTTTGGAAAATGTTCTTTTAAAAGAGCGACTGTTTCATTGTTCTGCCCAAAAAAATCTCTGGGACTTACGTCTGTAATTTCAATTATGATTTCGTTCAAATGAAAAGTTTTACTTAGGTTCTACAATCTGTCTTTTAATGCCCGTAAATTTGTGTAATTTTGTAAGACAAACTTACGCAAAAAAACAGTTTGATATCTTATAAAAATATTAACAGCGTGTATGGCTATCATTACCTTAACTACAGATTTTGGGACAAAAGACCACTTTGTTTCCGCCATTAAAGGAGCCATTCACTGCGAGCTTGAGCACCCAATTATTGTTGACATCTCTCACGAAATAAGTCCATTCAATATTCAGGAATGTGCTTATATCTTAAAAAATGCTTACACCCATTTCCCAAAAGGGAGTATTCATATTGTTGGTGTAGATGGAGAGAAAACACCAGAAAACCCACATATTGTAGTTTTTGTAGACGGACACTATTTTATCTCAGCGAATACCGGCGTAGTCCATTTAATATGCACCAGTATAAAGCCAGATAAAGTAGTAAGTATTCAATTACCTCACTCAGAAGAAACAGCCTTCCCTACCCTAGATATTTTCGTGAAAGTAGCCTGCCATATTGTTAGGGGTGGTACTTTAGATGTTATTGGAAAACCATTCAATGACTTAAAAGAGTTAATTGATTTTAAACCCAAGGTAGACGCAGACGAAAGGAGCATCCGCGGTAGCGTCATTTACATTGACAATTATGGAAATGTGGTGACCAATATTAGCCAGCAGTTGTTTCAAGAACACCAAAAAGGAAGGGATTTCAAAATAAGGGCCAGACACGCCAGTATCACTAAAATCCATAAAAGGTATTCGGACATTATTCGTTTTGACTTGGAAAAAGAAAAGCGAAAAGGAGATGGAGAATTATTGGCTATTTTTAATAAGGCTGGCTATATAGAAATTGCCATTTACAAAAGCAATCTTCAAACAAGTGGTGGCGCTTCCAGTCTTTTAGGCTTGGATTACTTAGACAGTATTAGCCTAGAATTTGACTAAATATTTTTAGGGGCTTTCAGTTATAAACAATTTTAAAAACGCCCATAAATGTGCTTAAGATTCACTAAAACATATCGCTACATTTGAATCACTTATATTTAAAGGAGTTATGTTGTGTGTTTTCTGCTTTTAAAAAAAGTATCCTCAAAAAATAGCCGCTTGAATAGGTGTTTTTCTGTTAATAAGTTTGTTTCTCAAAAAAGTACAATTAAAATATCTTTGTAGGTAGTGGTTTAGTAAGACTTTTTGTTCTACCACATTCAATTCATAAAATTAATATTCATGAAGTTTATAGTTTCAAGTGCTTACTTACTCAAACAACTCCAAGTTTTAGGAGGCGTTATAAACAACAGTAACACACTACCCATATTAGACAATTTCTTGTTCCATTTAGAAGGCAATTCACTTACTGTGTCTGCCTCTGATTTAGAAACCACCATGCATGCTGTTCTAGAAGTAGAATCTTCAGATAATGGCAGTATAGCTATACCAGCAAGATTATTACTAGACACTTTAAAAACATTCCCAGAGCAGCCGTTGACCTTTATTAAAGAAGACAACAATACGGTTGAGATAAGCGCTAATAACGGAAAATACGCACTAGCCTATGCAGACGGAAGTGAGTTTCCTAATCCAGTGAGCTTGTCTAATCCAAGTAAAACAACCATTCTTGGAGACATTTTAGCTACCGCTATTTCAAAGACTATTTTTGCTGCTGGTAATGATGATTTAAGACCTGTAATGAGTGGGGTGTTCTTTCAGTTTAATACAGAGAGCCTTACTTTTGTCGCTACCGACGCTCACAAATTGGTTAAATACCAACGAACAGATGTACAGGCTTCTCAGACGGCAGAATTTATTATGCCAAAAAAACCATTAAATCTCTTAAAAGGGATTTTAGCTGGTTCTGAGTCAGAGGTAACTATTGAGTACAATGACAGTAATGCCAAATTTAGTTTCGATCAGACAGAGTTGGTTTGTAGGCTAATTGACGGTAAATACCCTAATTACGAAGCGGTTATTCCTAAGGAAAATCCAAATGTGCTCAATCTTAACAGAAACTTATTTTTAAGCTCTGTGAGAAGGATTGCTATATTTTCAAACAAAACAACGCATCAGCTCAAATTAAAAGTAGCCGGTGCTGAATTAAATATATCTGCAGAAGATTTGGATTACAGCAACAAAGCAGAAGAGCGTTTGAGCTGTAGCTACCAGGGAGATGACCTCCAAATTGGCTTCAATTCAAGGTTCCTTACTGAAATGTTGAATAATCTAAATTCAGATGAAATTACACTCTCTATGAGTTTACCTAACAGAGCCGGTATTTTGACCCCATCTGATAGTTTAGATCCAGGAGAACACGTTACCATGCTGGTTATGCCGGTCATGCTTAATAACTAAGCCTAAATAGTTCCTTGTTTGAAAAAAACGGCCGCTTTTATAGCGGCCGTTTTTATTTTACTTCAGAAATTTAAAGAATGGATAAGAGATGGGTTCCCCATTACTCACTCTAATCGCATTTAATATAGGATAAACAAGGCCTAAAATCCCAATACCTATTAGGCCTAAAATCCCTAATCCCAATAAAAAAATAGCAGGAATACATATAAGCGCTAAAAGGAAAAGTGATATTTGAAAATTAACAATAGCCTTTCCATGCTCGTCCATTCCTATGACAAGCTCTTTTTGGGTCAGCCATAAAACTACGGGCACTATTAAACCCCCAAAGCCGGTGACTAAATCTAGCAACTGACTCAGATGGGTGACCATTAATAAGTTTTTGTCTGCTCTCATCATAATTGTATAAATTGGTTAGACTTCTAAAATACAAAAAAAGGAACTTACAAAAGGGATTAAACTAATCTAAGCCCACTCCCATTTTTTTAGCTAATTTTGCGGCATGTCTCATGAAAAAAATATTATTGCCATAGCCACACCTGCAGGTGCTGGTGCTGTATCTATCATAAGGGTCTCTGGATCTGACGCATGGTCTCTTGTCGCAGCGCAATTCAAATCTATCAGAGATAAAGACCTCCTGAAGCAAAAAAGCCACAGCATACATTTGGGGCATATCACAGATGGAGACAAAATAATTGACCAGGTTTTAGTCTCCCTATTTAAAGGACCTAATTCATACACAGGAGAAAACGTAGTAGAAATAAACTGTCACGGTTCATCCTATATACAACAAGAAATACTCCAATTGTTCTTAAGAAAAGGATGCGAAATGGCAGCCGGAGGTGAATTCACCCTGAGGGCATTTTTAAATGGTAAGTTAGACCTGAGTCAGGCAGAAGCAGTGGCAGATTTAATAGCCTCAGACAACGCAGCGGCACACCAGATTGCCATGCAACAAATGCGCGGTGGGTTTAGTTCAGAAATAAAAGCCCTCAGACAAGAATTATTGAACTTTGCATCCCTCATAGAATTAGAGTTAGATTTTGCAGAAGAAGACGTAGCCTTTGCAGACCGCGAAGCGTTTAGAACACTTTTAGAAAAAATCGCTAAAGTCCTCAGGCAACTCATAGACTCCTTTGCCCTTGGCAATGTCATTAAAAATGGGATTCCAGTAGCGATTGTTGGCGCTCCAAATGCAGGTAAATCTACCCTTTTAAATGCGCTATTAAATGAAGAACGCGCCATAGTATCTGACATTGCAGGGACTACTAGAGACACCATAGAAGATGAAATTTCTATTGGCGGCATTGGGTTTAGATTTATAGATACTGCTGGAATTAGAGATACACAAGACCAAATAGAACAATTGGGCATTGCCAAGACATTTGAGAAAATTCAGCAGGCACAATTGGTGGTTTACATGGTAGACTTAAAAAAGTGTTCAGAAGATTTGGCCGTTATCACGGCCGATGCCGCTGCCCTTCAAAAGCTCAAAGAAACCTATCCAAAAAAACCATTGCTGGTCCTTGGAAATAAAGCAGACCTCATCTCAGAGGCAGCGGTGGCGAAAATAAAAGAAACCATCACAGATCTCTCCCCGCTTTCTGCCAAAGAAAAAGAGGGCATTGAATCTCTAAAAGAGGCTTTCCTAAATGTAGTACATACCGGAGCTCTGCACAACAACGACACTATTGTTAGTAATTCCAGGCACTATGACGCCTTACTCAGGGCACAGGAAGAAATTGGCAAAGTACAAGACGGATTGGTGGCAGGCCTGCCCTCTGACCTCATGGCCATAGACATTCGCCAAGCACTGTATCACTTTGGTGAAATTACAGGAGAAATTAGCTCAGACGAACTACTTGGAAATATATTCGCTAACTTCTGTATTGGTAAGTAAAGCCTTAAAAGGCATATTATTTCTCTGTAGCAAATAATCCTTTTTCCAGAAGGGGAATTTTAAATAATTCAATTTCTGGAGGGCTGTGTTCATTGAGGAATATTTTCTCAGCACGACTTAAAATATTTGGATGCAGATGGGCTATATTGATTTTTTCTTGAGGGTCTTCAAATATATCATACAACTCTAAAGTAGGCGGTTCTGAATTCTTAAGATTCCTACGAATAAGCTTATAATCCCCCATTCTAATGGCTACCTGGCCACCGTATTCTGGAAATTCCCAATACAAAAAGTCATGCTTTTCTTGGCTTTTGTTCAATAAGGTTGGCAACAAACTGATTCCATCTTGTGGGCCCTCCAATTTAAAGCCTGTTAATTCTGCAATGGTAGGCATAATGTCATATTGTGCAGACACAAGATCAGTTGTTTTTTTAGCGGTAATTTTAGCGGGCCATGAAACTATTAGAGGTACGCGAATACCACCCTCATAAAGAAATCCTTTTGCTTTTCCATATGCCTCACCAAACACGCCTGATGAATTAAAATAAGTGCCATCTGTCCCTCCAGAATAAGTCACTCCATTGTCAGAAGTGAAAATGATTAAAGTGTTTTCAAAAGTGCCGTTGGCCTTTAACTTGGCAACAAGTTTCCCAATATTCTCGTCTAAGTAGGAAATCATAGCTGCATAAGTAGCTCTTGGTGTTTTGTTTGGAAAATATCCTTTATTTCCTAGATACGGATCTTCTTTACCAATTTTTTTTATGTAATAGTCTACCCATTTCTTTGGGGCTTGAAGCGGATTGTGTGGAATTGGACTTGCCCAATACAAAAAGAATGGTGTGCTTTTTGAATTATCAATAAAAGATTCAATTTTATTGTACATTAATGTTGGCGAATAATCCGTTTGATTGTAAATGGCAAAAGACTTATTTTCAGAAAGATTTAAACCATTGGGAAGCTTTGTTCCTGGTACTAGGGTGTCGTTTTTAAGATAAACTCTTTGGGTATTCTCATAAAGATGAACAGGGTAATAATTATGTGCTTGCCGTTGACAATTATAACCGTAGAAATAATCAAAACCCATTTTATTTGGTATGGCTGCTGTATGAGGAGCTCCTAAACCCCATTTGCCTACAATAGCAGTATTATATCCTTTTGATTTAAGTTTTCTGGAGAGCATCGGCGTATCTGATGGAATAGGGCGTTGCCCCTCGAGGGTTGAATCTTTGATCACTTCTTTATAATTCCAAACGTCACCACGTTCATTCCATTCATCATTTCCTCTAATGTAGGAGTGTCCTGCATGTCTACCACTCAGAAGCATATAGCGGGCTGGTGCGCAAACAGGCGCTGCACTATAAAATGATGTGAATTTCACTCCAGATTGAGCTAATGCGTCAATATTTGGAGTTTCTATAAGTTTTTGACCATAAGCGCCCAATTCTCCGTAACCAAGGTCATCTGCAAGAATTAAGATAATATTGGGCTTTTTCAAATCATTTTCAATACCGCAAGACCAAAGAATTACAAAGGAAAAAAATATATAAAATTTTCTAAAATTCATCTAATAATTATTAATCAATTAAATGTTCAAGCCACTAAAATACTCCACCATCAAAAGCTACTTAGATAGGAATTTAAGTCATTCATTTTAGCCGCTAAACGATCAATTGCTGCGGCATATCGTATGTCCCATGCACCTAAATTTTCACTTCGTTTTAAAGCCACTTCATATTCAATACCGGGAAGCATCCATGACGCATACCCACTAAATGGGTCAGTTGAGGCATAGAGTGACCGGTACCATGCTCCGTAATCCATTCCTTCATCTTCAATAAAACTTTTCTCAAGTGCAATGAGTTGCGCATTTATGGCTTTCATATTTTTTACAGGAACATCGTATTCCTTTTGCATATTAAGAGACAAGGATAATTCTTTAGAAGCTTTTTCAAGGCTTAACAAGGCTTCTTGTGAAAATAGAAAGCCAGCAAAATCAGGCGCAATGGATTTTACTTTATTGGTGGCATTTGAAAAATGTGTTTTTAAGTCTATGGCATAACGGTTAATATCATAATCTATAATTGTTTTATTGGAAAGGCGTAAAGCCATTAAGCCAGCCAGATGTTCTATGGTTGGTCCCATTTTAAACTCAGGGTCCACAAAGGTGGAATAATAATGAAAACTATCATAATTAGAATGATAAGGTGTTGGCCCTCCAGCTCCAGCACTTAGTGAAGGAACACCTACATGCATATAAAACGCTATGTGGTCTGACCCACCTCCCAGATTACCTATATTGACTTGCGCGGCTTCCGGCTTTTTCCAAAATTCGTAAAGTGTTTGATCATTATATGGATAATTAACTGATTTTGAAGCGTCTATTATAAGCTGTTTTAAAGTGGGCGAAGCCGATGCACCAAAATTCTTACCCGAAACACCACCATCAAAATTCATATAGGCAATGGCCTTGGCGCCAAGCACTTCACCCATTTGCTCTACCCATTCACTAGAACCAATCACACCATGCTCCTCTGCGTCCCAATGCGCAATCATGATTGATCGTTTTGGACGGTAACCTTTCGCAGCCAATCTCCCCAGACTTTCACTCAAACTTAACAACATAGCCGTACCACTATTTGGATCTGTAGCTCCAAAGCCCCAAGCATCGAAATGACAACCTAAAATAATCCATTCATCTGGAAATTCTGCCCCCTTCAAAGTCCCAACAATATTGGCCACAGGGGTATAATTGATGGGTTGGTCTACTTTAATGCGAAGTTTTAAATCTGTCCCACCCTGAATGCGATACGTAAAGGGAAGCCCCCCTTGCCATGATGCTGGCACGGGATCACCCTGCATCTGTTGCATAATTTTTTGGGCCTCACCATAAGAAATTGGCAATACTGGAATGGTATGTAAGCCCACCTTACTGGGATCCAGACGTTTCACTTTTTTCTTACCCTTTAAAGGTAGCGCTGGTTCGTATGGAGTTAAAGGATCTCCAGTATAGTCTACAGTGAGTAGTGAGCCTCTTTGAATGGTAGATTCATTAAAATATGGGCCCTCAGGATAAGTGAGTCCGGTGGCATAGCCATTATCCTTAGGGTCTGTATATATGATTAAACCAGCAGCACCGTTTAGCTCTGAAAACTTAGCCTTATATCCCCTAAAATTTTTACCATATCTGGCCAAAACAATTTTTCCCGCTACTGAAATTCCAAGCGTCTGGAGCTCCTGAAAATCTTCGCGTGTCCCGTAATTTACATAAACCACTTCTGCGGTAACATCTCCACTGCCTGAAAATGAATTCCAACCCTTCCATAAATCTGTATCTGAAGAAAAGGGATCTTCTTTTAAAATATCTTCCTGCTGTGTTAATGTTTGTCGTTTAGGTGTGACTATCTCAATGAGCGATACTCCTGGCGTAGCGGGTATATAAACATCGTAAGGATACTGTTCAACCTTAAATGTTGCTTTGTCCATAATGTTGTAAATATAGTCTTGAACCATTTTATTGTTCTCACTGCCAGCCACATGAGGACGTTCAGTTAAACGCTGTAAATGCGTTTTAAAACTCGAAGGATCAATGCTGCTTTTATAAGCATTTTCAATATCTTGTTGTGTGCTATTTTGGGCAACAGCCGAACCAATAAATGCAATGGTTAAACCCGCTAGAAGTAGTGTTTTTTTCATAATTATTTAAAATTCCAATTTTTTAATCTGTTATTTACAGGTGCTGTTTGCTTGAGTCGCTCAGTAATCATTGGAAGGTACATGCTGTTATAACGCAATCTGGATATGTAGTTTGGATTTTCTTGATCTCCATTCCAACAATGCTCTGCACCATCTCCATAATCTACCAAACCATTGTAATAGGGTTTTTTTGTACTTTCAAGAAAGTCTTCAGTCAGTTTTACTGCGTTATTGAGGTAGTAATTATCCATGTCTCCACAGTATAAAAATATTTTACCCTCCAAGTCGGGACCAATTTTTCCCCAATCGCGGTCCATAATATAGCGCAAATCGTAGTTTTCTTTCCAATACTGAGCCACCTCTTTATCTATCTCTCCCGTTAATTTATCCCAAATGGGTTTAGGGTAGCCATTTTCACCAGCTGGAGAGAAAACTGCCTGCCAAATATCCCATTGGTCCCCAGAACGGCTGTTGGTACCTAAGGCCAACTCTCTGTAATTCATATCTCTAAGACTGGATTTAATCATGCCATTTCCGTCTCGCATACCAGGCCTCAAGGTCTTTCTAAATGAACCATCTGAGTAATAGGCATTCTCATCTTCGTATATATTAACTGCTGTGTAGGACCTGAAATCAATTGGGTCAGGGCATGCGGCAAAGGCGCCATTGTACTCCTTCGGATAAAAAACTTGGACTGCCAAGGCCTCCCAACCACCAGTAGATCCTCCATATACAAAGCGACCCCAACCTTCACCAACACCATTGTATAAATTTTCAATATGAGGAATGAGTTCATAGGTAATTGCATCACCATAGGGGCCTAAATTTGCGGAATTTACAGCATATGAGTCATCATAATAAGGGTTTTGATGCTGTATTTCAATAGCTATAAAACGGGGGAATTCTTCAGAAACCCAGTCTTTGTAAAAGTCATATGACTCCTTTTGCTGAATGTATTCATAGCCTGTAATGCCAAAACGACTGTTCAATACACCGTCATCTTTGTCTGCCGTTGGGGCTGTTGTGCGAAAACCACCAAAGGTATCTGGAAAATGGCCATGAAAAACCATGAGCGGGTATTGTGTTGAACTAGCAGGGTCAAAATCATGGGGCACCAATACATTGGCTTGTAAATACATGGGTCTGCCCCAAAACGCTGTGAGTAATTCGCTCTGTATCTTAATGTGTTTAATATATTTAGAGTCTGCAACAGCTGTTATAGGTGGAATCTCCTCAGTGATATTTAGCGTAATAGGCCCTGAGTTTTCATTAAAATCTAACTGAACAGGAAGGCTGTAGATGTTCTTAGGACTTATATTCCAATGTTGTCCCTCCCCTTGATCCATGGGAAGTTTAACGCTGTGCCCAGAAGATAAATTAAAGGTGTCATACTTGTGAAGTAATGCTTGAAAACTGTAGGTGCCTTTGGGAATGTCTGCAACAGTTCCAACTGGATAAGCAAAGGTAGATGGATCTATGGAGATTGTTTCTCCAGGCATCCAGTTCTCTACGTCTATGCCAAAAACAATACCAGTTTGATCAGAGTCGTTAATTTGAAAACGAGGCTCTTTGTCTACATCAGAACCAATTAAGATTAACAGCCTTCCATCAAAGCCCTCAGTACCTAAGGCTTTGTCATATGTAATTGTAAAAATTTGAGGTTTTTTGTCGCATCCTACCATAGACAGCATAGCAAACAATACAAGCAAGTAATTCTGTGGATTTTTTTTCATAATTCTCTAGATAACAGCAAATTATTTGTTTTACTAAAATAGCAAATAATTAGCTTTGCCGCTATTATTTAAAAAATCACTACACCTTAAACTCCAAAAGCCATTCAAAAGATACGTATTCCAAGCATTTTTCATGAGAGGCTTCTAAAACAACCATAGGGGCCATGCCAGCCTCGTAGGCTTGCTTCCATCTAGACACACACAAACACCACTGATCACCAGCTTTTAAACCGGGAAACTGATATTCAGGTCTGGGTGTTTGAAGGTCGTTCCCAACAGATTTGGTATATGCGAGAAAGGCGTCTGTCATAATAGCGCAAACAGTATGGGTGCCAATGTCTCTCATATCTGTATTACAACAGCCATCTCTGAATGCGCCTGTCATTGGATTGCTGCTACAAGTTTCTAAAGGAGTTCCTAGTACGTTATTGGCCATGTCATATTTTTTATAAAAATAAGACATATCCACCTATTATAAAGACTAATCTGCTATGTATCCGTGCTCCCCTTGGTCATTGTCTTTAAAAATAGTTCTTAGGATTTCTTTACTAGGCTTTGAAATGACTGGTGCAAAGTATTTGTTATACAATGCATAGCCCAATGGATTGTTTTCTTGAAATCCTTGAGGTGTTTTTGAATTGTCATTCCATTCTGGAGATAAGGAGGCATTTTCCCAAAATTCACTGAAGTCCCACATAGCAAATGTGATTAAATACTGGTATTCCTTT
>Ga0209136_1002104_pt1 | contig 12380 bp, 15 predicted proteins | sample SaaInl0LU_22_DNA_FD_184640 | JGI IMG/M metagenome (GOLD analysis project Ga0209136, IMG submission 184640) | Marine microbial communities from expanding oxygen minimum zones in the Saanich Inlet - ESP_90LU_22_DNA (SPAdes) (version 2) | ecosystem: Environmental > Aquatic > Marine > Intertidal... | reverse complement strand
TTGCTTTCTGGCGGTCAGCGTCAGCGTATTGCAATCGCGCGGGCGATCCTCAAAAACGCGCCGATCTTAATTTTGGATGAGGCGACGTCGGCGCTGGATACTGAGTCCGAGCGTCACATTCAGGCTGCGCTTGATGAGGTCGTCAAAGGTCGAACAACGCTGATCATCGCGCACCGCCTGTCGACCATCGAAAAGGCCGACATGATCGTTGTTATGGAGCACGGCGAAATCGTCGAGACAGGAACCCATCAGACGTTGCTCGAGCAGGATGGTGCCTACGCTCAGTTGCACCGCATGCAGTTCCGCGATGAGGTCTGATTTTGGCGCTGGCGCTCTACTCCACGCTATTTAGGCTACTCCTTCCTCTTTTCGCTTTGAGGCTACTGATTCGCAGTCGCCGCGCACCCGCCTATCGCCAGCGCATGGCCGAAAGGCTCGGGTTTTCGCAACCAGTTACGGGTAAACCCCTTTGGATTCATGCAGTTTCTGTCGGCGAGGTGATTGCGATTAGTCCGCTGGTAGAGAAACTTCTACTCGCCAAGCCGAATACTCCGTTACTGATTACCACTATGACGCCAACCGGCGCCGCGCAGGTTCGGCAACGCTTCGGTGATAGAGTCAGTCATCGTTATGCTCCTTGGGACAGTCCTGGTGCAGTTAAGCGGTTCCTAAATAAGCACAGACCGCGAGCGGGATTGATTGTTGAGACGGAGCTCTGGCCGAACCTGCTGAATACCGCTCGAAAGCATAATGTTCCGCTTCTGCTTGCGAACGCGCGTCTCTCTGCCAAGTCTCTGCGGGGTTATCAGCACTTCAGCTCTTTAACTGAAATTGCGCTGGGAGCACTGACTCACCTCTGCGCTCAGCACCAGACTGACGCTGAGCGATTTATCGAGCTCGGCCTGCCAAACGAGAAAATCAGCGTCGATGGCAGTATCAAGTTCGACCTTTCTATTCCTGATGAGATGATTGAACTGGGCGATAGTTGGCGTACAGCACTGGGATCGGACAGACCGGTACTGATCGCTGCCAGCACGCACAAAGGTGAAGATGAGATAGCCCTGAAAGCCTGGCAAAGCCTCAAACAAGCCTACCCAGCTGTCGCATTGATACTGGTGCCTCGCCACCCAGAGCGGTTCGATAGCGTCACGCAGTTGGCACAGGGCTACTCAGATGCTTGTGAGCGTCGCTCGTGCGGCCAACTACCCAATCAGCAAACAGAGATCTGGATTGGTGATAGCCTCGGTGAGATGCTGGCTTACTTCGCGGCAGCGGATATCGCCTTTGTGGGCGGCAGCTTTTCAGGAACGGGCGGTCACAACCCCTTGGAGCCGGCCGCGCTTGGTCTGCCTATTCTGATGGGCCCAAGCCGATACAATTTTCAGAGCATCTCTAATGAGTTGGAATATGAGGGCGCACTCTTTGCTGTCGAGGATTCGGCGCATTTAGCAACTTTGACGGGTGAACTTATCAACGACTCAAAGGGAGTTGGGGAGGCCGGACTACGGGTTGTCGAGCGAAATCGTGGTGCCCTCGAACGTCTCTACAAGCGAGTCGAGCGCCACCTGCTGTAACTCAGACTTTGTAGTAACCGCGATACCACTCGGCAAACTTCGCAACGCCCTCCTCAATCGGGGTATTTGGCTCATAAGCGGTATCCCGCATCAGCGCTCTAACATCCGCATATGTATGCTCCACATCGCCAGGCTGCAGTGGTAGCAAAGTCTTCTCAGTGGTTTTACCGAAGGCCTTTTCCAAGCACTCAATGTAGTAGAGCAGCTCAACCGGTTGGCTATTGCCAATGTTGTAGACGCGCCAAGGCGCTTTGGAGCTGGAAGGGTTTGGCTTGAGCCCCGACCAGTTAGGATCAGGTTGGGCGATACGGTCTAGCGTCCGGACTACGCCCTCTACGATATCATCAATATAGGTGAAGTCGCGACGGTGCTTGCCGTAGTTGAATACTTTCAGCGGTTTACCCTGATTGATCGCGTCTGCAAACAGAATGGGCGACATATCGGGCCGGCCCCAGGGTCCGTAGACAGTGAAAAAGCGCAAGCCTGTTGTAGGCAGGTTATAGAGCTGCGAGTAGCTGTGCGCCATCGCCTCGTTGGCCTTTTTGGTTGCCGCGTAGAGTGAGACCGGATGGTCAACGTTATCCTCTTCACTGAACGGGATGGTCTCATTGGCACCGTATACCGAGCTAGATGAGGCGTAGACCAGATGCTCCACTTCATTATGTCGACACCCCTCTAGAATATTCAGGAAACCGACCAGGTTAGAGTCTGCGTAAGCGTGCGGGTTCTCAATCGAGTAACGTACACCGGCTTGAGCACCTAAGTGCACAACGCGATCAAACCCCTCGTCAGCGAAAAGCTGTTCCATTCCTGCACGATTAGCAAGATCGAGTTTGATGAAGCGGAAATTCTCGAGCGGTTCCAGTTGAGCTAGGCGAGCCTCTTTGAGCGACACAGCGTAGTAGTCATTGAGATTATCGATCCCGACGACTTCATCGCCACGGCCGCAAAGCACTTGGCTAACATGGAAACCAATGAACCCGGCTGCGCCGGTAACTAGAATCTTCATACTTGCTGTTAGATCTCGCTAAGGTCGAGCTGCTCGTTGGTCTGATCCGCAAAGGCAGTGCTCAGGTGGTCGCGCAGAGGAGAGCCATCACTATCTAAAACCCACTGTTCAGAGGCTTCATCGTAATCGAAATGTAGACCTTGAGTGCGAGTCGCCAGCCAGAGCTGACTGACAGGAGGCTGTCGCGTCAGGATGATCTGGCTTCTGTCGGGACACTTGATAACCATCATCGCGCCGTTGTTGTCGTAGTCCAGATCAGACTCTGCATCATCAAGCAGCTCTTCAATCTGATTGAGGGTCTCTTCAACACGGCTCAGGTAGAGGGCATCACTCATTTTCTGTTCCTTGAACATAGATTCGATAGTTAGCGAGTATATCAGTAGCACGCACAGGTTTTTAGCGCTTTCGCGCCTGTTTCGATCACCCTCGGTGTCGCTAATAGCGGTCTCATCGCGCTATAATCGGTGGCTAAACAGACAGAGCTTTTATGCAACAGATGCTCTGCAAACCATTATGAGTTGGAGATGCGCAGATGCGACTAGTGGCAGCGATTCTTGTCAGCCTGGTATTAGTGGGTTGTGGTCAGAAAGGATCCTTAGCGATGCCGGGTGAAGCCGCAACTGAGCAGACGAACGGTTAAGAGATTGAGAATGGATAGTTTTGAATACCGTGATGGAGACCTTCATTGCGAAGAGGTGTCGCTCAACCAGATCGCAGAGCAGGTTGGAACCCCTGCTTATGTCTACTCGCGTGAAGCGCTAGAGAGAGCCTACCTAGGCTATGCAGAGGCCCTTGAGGGGCGGGACGCACTGATCTGTTTTGCAGTAAAAGCGAACTCGAATCTTGCTGTGCTGAATGTGTTGGCAAAGCTGGGTGCGGGTTTTGATATTGTGTCGGGTGGCGAGCTTGAACGCGCGCTGTTGGCCGGTGCAGAGCCGAACAAAATCGTTTTCTCGGGTGTTGGCAAACAAGCGCATGAAATTGCTCGTGCGCTAGAAGTTGGCATTCACTGTTTCAACATTGAGTCAGAAGCTGAGCTCTACCGTGTGAATGAGGTGGCTGAGGCACGAGGTCAGGTTGCACGTGTCTCATTCCGTGTGAATCCCGATGTTGATGCAGGTACACACCCATACATATCAACAGGCCTGAAAGAGAACAAGTTCGGTATCGCGATTGAGAGCGCGCCTGAGGTTTACGCTAAGGCAGCCGCACTGAAGGGCGTTGAAGTGATCGGCGTGGATTGCCACATTGGTAGCCAACTGACTGAGGTGAGCCCATTCCTGGACGCACTGGATCGCTTGCTGGCACTTATTGACCTGCTTGCCGAGCAGGGCATAACAATTCGCCATCTAGATCTGGGTGGTGGCCTGGGTGTTTGCTACACCGATGAGACGCCACCGACGCCAGCAACCTATATCGATGCGCTAACGGAGCGTTTGGGCGATCGCGACTTGAAGCTGGTATTCGAACCGGGTCGCTCAATTGCGGCCAATTCGGGTGTGCTGCTGACACAGGTTGAGTTTCTCAAAGAGAACGGTGATAAAAACTTCGCCATCATTGATGCCGCGATGAATGACCTTATTCGTCCGTCGCTATATAGCGCTTACCAAGAGATTATCCCGTTGTTTGAGCAATCAGAGGCTGAGGTGAAAACCTGGGATCTGGTCGGCCCGATCTGTGAAACGGGTGACTTCCTCGGTAAGGACCGACAGCTTGCCCTGAGCGTGGGCGATCGGCTTGCCGTTTGCTCTGCTGGCGCCTACGGCTTCGTCATGGCATCCAACTACAACACTCGCCCTCGTGTGGCTGAAGTGATGGTAGATGATGATCGTTTTCAGGTGGTGCGTGAGCGCGAAACCTTTGAAGATCTGGTGCGCGGTGAGCACCTTATGACCGAGGCTAACTGATGCAACTGCGGTTCACTAAAATGCACGGTCTGGGCAACGACTTTATGGTGATCGATGCGATCTCGCAGAAAGTCCGTTTGAACGCAGATCTAGTGCGCCAACTTGCCGACCGCAACCGCGGTGTTGGCTTTGACCAGTTGCTCTTGGTTGAACCACCCTCGGAACCTGATATGGATTTCGACTACCGGATCTATAACGCCGACGGTACGGAAGTGGAGCACTGTGGTAACGGTGCACGCTGCTTTGCGCAGTTCGTGCGTGATAAAGGCTTAGTGCTGCGTGACCGCATTAACGTGAAAACTGCTCGTGGTCAGGCTGTATTGAATATTACCGGTCGAGACCTCGTAGAGGTCGACATGGGTGAGCCTGAACTAGAGCCCGTGCAAATTCCGCTTCAGGCGGACGAGCAATCCGCGGTATACCGACTCGAGATCGAGGGCGAAGGTGAGATTGAGCTTGGCGCAGTGTCTATGGGTAACCCTCATGGCGTAGTGCTTGTCGACTCAGTTGATACCGCTCCGGTGGAGGCGCTAGGCCCCATATTGGAGTCGCATCCACGTTTCCCAAATCGTGCCAATATTGGCTTTATGCAGATAGTTAGCCGCAATGAGATTCGTCTGCGCGTCTACGAGCGTGGCGCTGGTGAGACTCAGGCCTGCGGTACCGGTGCCTGTGCAGCGGTTGTTTCCGGCGTGCTGCGCGGTCTACTCGATAGCGACGTAAAAGTTTGCTTGCCCGGTGGTGACCTGCAGATCAGTTGGCGGGGAGAAGGTTATCCGGTCATGATGACAGGGCCCGTAGCCAGTGTGTATGAAGGACAGATTTTCCTATGAGTCAGGGTGTAACTGAGCAGCAGGTTGCCGATTTCCTGGCAGCTAATCCGGATTTCTTCTCGCAGCAGTCTTGGCTGTTGGAGAAATTGACGGTGCCACACCAGTCAGGTGGTGCAATATCGCTGGTAGAGCGTCAGACCAGTGTTTTGCGTGCCAAAGCGCAAACCTTGCAGACGCACCTCTCGGATATGATCGATGCTGCGCGCCATAACGATGGCCAGTTTGAGAAGACCAAACGTATGGTGCTCTCTCTGCTTGAAGCCGATAACTTCGATGAGGTTAGTATTGCCTTGGAAGAGAGCCTCTGCGGCGACTTTAGCGGCGACGAGGTGGAACTGATTCTATTCAGTGATACGACTCTGGAGGTCAACAGCTTGCGCGTACTACCGCGCTCACAAACCTCGATGGTGCAGCCGCTGGTTGATACCACGCTGCCGAGCTGTGGCCAATTCAGCGATGCGATGACCCGTTTCCTGTTCCGTAATCCGCAGGAGCCAGTGCGCTCCTGTGCCGCTGTACCGCTCGTGAAAGGTGAAACGCTGGGGCTATTGGCGATTGGTTCTTACGATCCGCTCTATTTCCAGTCGAGTCAAGGCACGGTCTTCCTCAGCTACATTGGCGAAGTGCTCAGCCGAATCCTTGCGCGGTTGATGCAAATCCGCGGATAAGTGATGACTGACGCCGAGCTCGAACAACGCTTTCTAGAGCATCTGCGAGTCGAGCGTCAGCTCTCTGCTGAAACGTTGAAGAACTATGGCCGTGACCTTTGCACCATTCGCAAAGAGCTTAATCGGCTGGAGAGTCAAAGCTGGCTCAATCTTAGTGACAAACCCCTGCGGCGTGCGATAGCTGAATTACACGCTGACGGCCTCTCGGGGCGAAGCCTGCAGCGCATGCTGTCGGCCCTGCGTAGCTTTTACAAATATCTAAACCGAGAAGGGCTGGCCACTGCCAACCCCGCGCTCGATATCAAGGCCCCGAAAGTCCCTCGCCGCTTGCCTAAAACGCTCAGTGCTGACTCCCTTGATGATCTGCTGGATATACAGAGTGATGAACCACTGGAGATCCGAGATCTTGCGATGATGGAACTGCTCTACTCCAGTGGTCTGCGCGTATCGGAGTTGGTGGGCATAAGTCTGCCTGATCTGGATTTGCGGGATGCGCTGATCCGTGTGCTGGGTAAGGGCCGCAAAGAGCGTCAGGTACCTATTGGTCAAAAGGCGAGAGAGGCGTTGCAACGTTGGCTTGGTGTTCGTGCCACTCTGGCATCTCCCCTAGAGATGGGGCTATTTGTCGGTAAGCTGGGTAAGCGACTCAGCGCTCGCGCGGTAGAGCAGCGGATGAAACGCTGGGGTGAGTTAGCCGGAGTCAGTGGAAGTCTGCACCCTCACAAACTGCGGCACTCCTTTGCAACCGAGATGTTGGCGCACTCCGGCGATCTGCGTGCTGTGCAGGAGCTGCTAGGGCATGCGGATATCAGTACAACTCAGATCTACACTCATTTGGATTTTAACCAACTGCAACAGATCTACCGCTCGGCCCATCCGCGAGCACGATCTAAAGAGGGCGATAATGATTAAACTGGTAACCTTCGATCTGGATGATACCCTGTGGGCAGTGAGTCCAGTGGTTATTCGGGCAAATCAGCTCTCTTGGCAGTGGATGCAGGAGCATACGCCGGCGTTTACTGAGCGCTACTCAATGGAGGATCTGTTTGAGGGGTCAGAGCTGCGCCGTCAGATGCTTGACCGTTATCCCGAGATCAACCACTCCATGACACTTATTCGCTTACGCACGTTGGAGTTCGGCTATCAGCAGGTTGGATACTCACTAGAGGAGTCTCAGCACTGGGCGAACCTTGCCTTCGAGTTCTTTCACCAACATCGTCACGATGTTCAGCCCTATGAGGCTGTCCGCGATATGCTGACGGCTCTGAAAAGTGCGGGCTACATGGTGGGAGCGTTGAGCAATGGCAACGCGGAGATTGGTCGCACGCCGCTGGCCGAGTGGTTTGATTTTCAGTACAACGCTGACAATGTTGGCACCGCTAAACCCCACCCGCTGATGTTTGAAAAGGCACTCGAGCATGCGGGCGTAACTGCGGCTGAAGCCGTGCATATCGGTGATCATCCGATCAATGATGTGAAAGCGGCTAAAGAGATGGGCTTCAAAACCATCTGGGTAAATCCGGAGAACCTCAACTATCCACACGAGATCGAGGCAGATCTGATTGTGGAGGAGCTAGCTGACCTCCCCGCTGCTATTGCTGAGTTCGCTTCAGTCTAAGAATAGCTCGAGCAGATCATTGAGGAACAGCCGGCCCTCATTTGTCGGCTTGGCAAATCCTTTCTCAATCTGAAGCAGGCCCCTATGCTGGGCCGTATCTAGCTTGGCTTCGATTAGCGTCAAGGCTAGCCCAGTTCGCTCGGCAAATAGTTTGAGTTCAAAGCCGTCGGTGAGGCGCAGCGCGTTCAGCATAAATTCAAAGGCGCGATCGTCTGCAGCAATCAATTCATCGCCGGCAATGCGGCTTTCAGGGTTCATGTAGCCCTTGGGCTGACGCTGTTTGTGGCGGCGCCGAATCTCTATTGATTCGCCATTCCAGTTAGAGAGCTTGCCATGCGCTCCTGCTCCGATGCCAATGTAATCGCCAAAACGCCAGTAGTTAATATTGTGGGCGCTCTCGCCTCCCGATCGCGCAAAGGCTGAGATCTCATACTGGCGATAACCTGCACTCTCAAGCAGGCTCTGCCCAGCCTCTTGAATCTGCCAAAGCTCCTCTTCCACCGGTAGGCGCGGCGGACGAGCAGCAAATTCGGTATTGGGCTCGAGTGTGAGCTGGTACCAAGATATCTGATTGGGGTTGAGTGCCAGTGCTTGGCGCAGGTCTGCGAGGGCTAGTTCGGGTGTTTGCTGCGGTAAACCATGCATCAGATCGAGATTAAATCGTTCGAAGATCGTACTCGCGGCTTCAGCCGCTGCGATCGCTTCATCACCATTATGAATGCGTCCTAAAGACTCTAAGCAAGCGTTGTTGAAACTCTGTACACCGATCGAAAGGCGATTAATTCCTGCTTCGCGGTATCCTTGGAAGCGCTCGCGCTCGAAGGTACCGGGGTTGGCTTCAAGCGTAATCTCAGCGGTCGGCGCTATTTCAAACTGATTACGCACGGCTCCAAGGATTTGTTGATAGGCGTCTGGCGTGAACAGACTCGGCGTGCCACCCCCAATAAATATCGAGTGAATGGGCCGATCGCCCGCTAGTGAGGCTTCAGATCGTAAGTCCTCAATAAGCGTATCAACGTAGCGCTGCTGCGGAATCTCGTCACGTACTTGGTGTGAATTGAAGTCACAGTAGGGACATTTACGCACGCACCAGGGCACGTGCACGTAGAGTGAGAGTGGAATCTTGGATTTGGACACCGGATGGATCGCTACTTCAGGAACGCAGCGATCTGCTCAGTGAGCATCGAAACGGCCTTCCCGCGATGGCTTACTGACTTCTTCTCGGTGGGCGTTAGCTCTGCCGAGGCCTTTTCAAACTCGGGGCTCCAGAATATAGGGTCGTAGCCAAAACCATGCTCTCCGCGCGGTGCCTCCAGAATTAGCCCCTCCCAGGTACCCATACAAATAAGCGGGGTAGGATCGAGTTTATGGCGCATGCAGACCAATACACAACGAAAACGAGCTGTACGCTGCTCTGCGGGCACACCTTGGAGCGCGTCCAAAAGTTTCTCGATGTTAGTGGCGTCGGTCGCTCCTGCGCCGGCATAGCGTGCCGAGTAGATTCCAGGCGCGCCCTGCAAGTAATCAACCTCTAGGCCTGAGTCATCAGAGATGGCAGCAAAACCCGTATGTTCGCAGGCATTGCGCGCTTTTAGAATCGCGTTTTCAATAAACGTTAGTCCGGTCTCATCAGCGTCTGCCACACCAAGGGTTCCCTGAGCGACAATTTCCATACCCATCGGCTGGAGTATTTCACCGAACTCTTTGAGTTTGCCCTTATTACCCGATGCCAGCACCACTTTGCGGGTCATGTTAGCGGTCCTCGTAGAAGGTCTGGCTGAAACGCACTCTGATAGGACTCTGATTCGGGTCGGGTTGTACGTCCAGATCAAAGTTCAGCATCTCTTCATCGCTGAATCTGAAGCTACCGAGGTAGTAGATTGCATCACCTTCATCAATTTTTTTGAAGCTAATCGACTTAATCTGTCCGATCAGATTCTTGGCTTCGCCAGAGACCAGTACGTTAACAGGGCGCTTGGTGCCGTCGTCCTCAATCTTCAGAACCGAGACGTTAAGCAGCGCCATCACTTTGGATCGAGTTAGACCATTCGCCTGCGCAACTTCGGGCGTCAGAAACCCTGAGTTAAAGGCGTTATAGTGAACTTCGTAGCCATTTTGCGTCAGACTCTGCTCTGCCTGTGCACTGTTAATAAGAGCAAAAGAGAACAACAGTGCGGTAACAAATTTCGACATTTCAGCCTCCAGATAACTTAGCGAGTGATGCGATAGATAGCGATTTCACCGAGCATGTTTGGCCAGAGTGTGTTGCTCCAGCGTTCACGATGCGCATGATCCACTACGGTGCGCTCGATAATTCGGATGTTGCGATCGATACAGAGACGTTCAAAGTCCTTGAAGGTGAAGAAGTGAATGTTGGGCGTGTCGTACCACTCATAGGAGAGGAATTTCGACACCGGCATCTTACCGCGCAGCGCAAGGTAAAACCGGGCACGCCAGTGGGCAAAGTTAGGGAAGGTGACGATCCCCTCTTTGCCGATGCGCAGCATCTCTTCGACGGTCTTATCCGGGCGGTGCATCACCTGCAAGGCTTGCGTCATAACAACGGTGTCGAACGTGTTGTCCTTGATTGAGGCTAGCCCCTCATCAATATTCTTTTCGATTACGTTAACACCGCGGGCGATACAGGCGGTGATATTGTTGGGGTCGATCTCCAGTCCGAGTCCATTAATGCCCAAGCTCTGTTGCAGATCATGCAACAATTCGCCATCACCGCAGCCCAAGTCGAGGACACGTGAGCCGGGTGTAAACCAGGGTTTGATAATCTCGAGATCAGCTCGCATGAGACACCTCCATATCACGCTCAACCCTCTGCATATAGGCGGCGAAAACTGCGTCGTAGCGCGGGCTTGAGATTAGGAAGGCGTCATGACCGTAGTTCGACTCGATCTCGGCGTAACAGACATCTTTCCCGGCCTCAACCAATGCATCGGTAATCTCGCGAGAGCGTTCTGGAGAGAAGCGCCAGTCGGTGGTGAACGACGCAACAAGGAACCCGCACTTCGCCTGCGCAAGCGCTTTAGCCAGATCATCCTCATACTCTGATGCGGGATCAAAGTAGTCGAGCGCCTTGGTCATTAGCAGGTATGTATTGGCGTCGAACGCCGTTGAGAAGCGCTCGCCTTGGTAGCGCAGGTAGCTCTCCACTTGGAACTGCGTATCGTAGTCGAAGCTGAGTTTCTCCTGACGCATTTCACGGCCAAACTTGCTGCCCATTCCGTCATCGGAGAGATAGGTTATATGGCCAATCATGCGGGCCAGCGATAAGCCAGTTTTCGGAATCGCATCGTTGTCGAAGTATCGCCCATTATTGAATTCGGGGTCTTTACTGATCGCCTGACGTGCTACTTCGTTGAACGCAATATTCTGAGCTGTGAGGCGTGGGCTAGAGGCGATAACCAAAGCATGTTTCAATCGATCGGGATAGTCGATAGCCCACTGCATCGCCTGCATGCCGCCTAGCGAACCACCGACGATAGCGGCCCAGCACTCAATACCGAAGTGGTCAGCGAGTCGTGCCTGCGAGTTCACCCAGTCACGTACAGTGACAATTGGGAAGTCCGGGCCGTAGAGTTCACCCGTTTCAGGGTTGGTGCTTGTTGGTCCGGTGGAACCGTGACACCCACCCAGGTTGTTCAGACAGATCACAAAGAACTTATTGGTATCGATCGGCTTACCGGGACCGATGTGCACATCCCACCAGCCAGGCTTTTTATCATCCATTGAGTGATAACCCGCCGCATGATGGTGGCCAGATAGTGCGTGGCAGATCAACACTGCGTTAGTCTTGGTACTGTTCAGCTCGCCATAGGTCTCAATGGTGAGGTCATAACGCGGCAGTGTTCGACCCGAGCAGAGCTCTAGTGGCTGCTCAAAGGCGATCGACTGGGGCGCTACGATGCCAACAGAATTGGCTGGCAGGCTCTCGGGCATATGCCAAGTTCTCCAAAATCTACAGTGGGCCCTGTTGCCCCGAATAGCGTCATTCTAACAGTCTATTGGGGCAGGTGCAGAGTGGTTAAGTGCTCCCAGAATCGTTTGTTACATCACCAGTCGAGAGATCTGCGACTGCAAAATCTGAATAACGATAAAGATCAGAATCGGCGATAGATCCAATCCACCCAGCGGCGGAATGACTCGACGGGCCGTTGCGAATAGCGGCTCAGTGATCTGCAGAATTAGTTGTGGACCCGGGTGGTAAGAGTTGGGTGCAACCCAGGAGAGAATCACTGCGCCGATGACCGCCCAGAAGTAGATGGTCAGAATGCTATCGAGCAAACTAAAAACAGAGAACAGCAGTGCTGCGGTAATACTTGGCAAGCCACCTTGGGTAATGAGCACCAGCAGAATCACGGTTGCTAGTTTTATCAGCAATGCAAGAACAAGGGGGCCTGCGTCGAAGCGTTTGTAGCTCGGGATTAGCTTCTTCAGCGGTGCCAGTGGCACTGACGTGATGCGCACGATCGCCTGCGAAATCGGGTTGTAGTAGTCCGCGCCAGAGGCCTGCAAAATAAAGCGCAGGATAAAGAGGAAGGCAAAAACCTCACCCAGGGTGCGAATGATCAAACTAATCGGATCACCGGTCATATTCGGTCCTATAAATCGAAAATTTAAATCAGTATAAAGTAAGAGCGGCGGGGTTCGAAACCCGCTTAGCGTGCCATCTCAACAGGCGTCTACTGCTCTTTACAGAGCATATCCGTCATTTCAACGGCGCGATCGCGACAAGCCGTCATTGCTCGCTTTACCGTCT
>Ga0209136_1002100_pt1 | contig 12389 bp, 14 predicted proteins | sample SaaInl0LU_22_DNA_FD_184640 | JGI IMG/M metagenome (GOLD analysis project Ga0209136, IMG submission 184640) | Marine microbial communities from expanding oxygen minimum zones in the Saanich Inlet - ESP_90LU_22_DNA (SPAdes) (version 2) | ecosystem: Environmental > Aquatic > Marine > Intertidal... | reverse complement strand
ATTCGTTCAACAAGTTCATTACCCGCATCGATGTCGACGCCGGAATCTTTATAGCTTAAGGATTGAGTAGATTTGGTCACAGATATTCTCGAAAATAGTTGGTTAGCGTGTTCTGCTTTCAAGACAGCAGAAAATTAACATTAATTCCATATAATAGATGTATTATACTTTGATTTACCGCACAATATCACTATATAAGTGTAAAGATTTTTTGATAAATAAGGTGTGTTGCTATTTTGTATATGTTTCCGCGTTCCCATCTTGTTCGTTTGGTGAGTTTTTTAGTACTGACATTTAGTTGCTTTTATGTACAGTGCGCCACAATTAACGACCTCAATAAAGCCTATGTGTCATTAAAGACACAAGATACGCGTTCGCAAGAGACTGCAATACGTCAAGCTTTAGCTCAAGTCATGGTTAAATTATCAGGGAGCGAGTCGGTAATTAAACACGAACAGTTTCGAGCATTATCTGAAAATGTGATGCAATATGTCACATCCACACAGTTTGTTGAGGGTGATAGTGAGCAGTTATTGGTCATTTTTAACCAAGCAAAACTAGAAAAATGGGTCAAAAGAAACGCATTACCTTTATGGGGTGCACAACGCCCTGAAGCCTTATTGTGGTTTATTGAACAAAATAATAGTTCGCGTTTTCGCACAATTTTAATGGATGGTGAAAGCAACGACACATTATCATTGTTAAATGCTGCGGCATTTAATCGCGGTGTGGAGTTTATTTTACCAATAATGGATATTGAAGATGTCACTCAAGTCTCGGAAATAGATATTTGGGGGCAGTTTATCGATACCTTGCATACAGGTGCGCAACGTTATAATACACCTTACACGGTCAGTGTGAAATTACAGCAGTTGTCAGATCAATCTTGGCAACTTGATTATTTTGTCAAATCCAATACGGAATTAGAACTACATCAAGTTACTGATACGACGAAATTGGCAGTCATAGGAAAGTTTGTTGATCAGTATACTGAGCGCCAAGCAATACGTTATGCGTTAGACACATTTCGCTTTGTTGAAAATAGTCAAATTCAGCAACTCATCACAATCAATCATGTGACTGATATTGTTGAACTATCGCAGATTGAAGCTTACCTTTCGTCGTTATCCATTGTTGAAAATGCGCTTTTATTAGAGCAGCGTGGGACGACAAGTACGTTTAATGTAAAATTGTTAGGGCAACCACAACAATTACATCACGTATTACTGCAGGGGAATCAAGTCGTCGGGATTACTGATCCCGAGGATGAATTAAACACTCGTTTATTCGAGTATTATTGGCGTTAATATGCAATTACCATTACCTATTGAATTACCCAGTTATCAAACGCTAGATAATTTTTACTTTGAACACAATGAATTACTTCACGATACGTTATTAAATTTGACGGCGCATGCTGAGCAACCTAATACCCAATTATTACTGATTCACGGCGGGTCACACTCAGGTAAAACCCATCTAGCCACAGCCTTATATCATGCGGCTTTACAGCAGAAACTGTCGGTTTGCTATCTCGATATGGCAGAGCTGTTTGCTCCTGAAATTCTCAATGCATACAACGCGATGCAAGGGGATGACAATGCTGAGTCTATCTATATGGAATTACTTGCGAATTATGATCAACACGAGCTGATAATTGTTGAAAATATACATGTTGTTGCAGACCAAGCCTCATTACAAATAGCCTTGTTTGATTTGATTAATCGTTGCGTAGAGTCTGGTGCTTCGATGTTATTGACGAGTACGATAGGGCCAACGAACACTGATTTTGAATTACCTGATTTACGTTCACGTTTAACCTGGGGACAAGTTTATCAATTAGAGAGCTTAAGTGATCTAGGCTTAGAGCAGGTGGTGACTGATTATGTCGCCATGAAAGGGTTAAATATGCAGCCCGCTGCGATTAACTATTTATTAAAATTTACTACCAGAGATATTGCGCATATACAAACTGTGTTAGGTAAACTAGATCAGCTTGCGTTATCCGAACAAAAAGCGATCACCATTCCTTTAATCAAAAAAGCGCTAGGAATTTAATTTACTAGCGCTGTTGTCGATTATTTTTTATTCGTCAATAAATCATTGTCCTTGTGACTCGTTGGAATACGAACATCTTGGCGCATTTGAGCACTCATTTGTGCTGGTGTCCATTGCAGTTGATCCGCAGATTTCGCTGCGCTACCTATCGTTAAATTTTCAAACCAAGTATTGCCTGCGGTCATTAACTGCGGGGCAGGTAGAGTGGCTTGAATTGCTGCAGCATCAATTTCAGGTAAAACTCGATTCACGGTAAACAACACCCGATCTTGCAATGCAGGATCATTAAAACGGTTACGTTGTCCCCACGTTACATTGTAACCAGGGTTGTCATTATTAGAAACGATCGCAATATCAGAGTCTGCATCCAACCGATATTTCATCATGAATTTCTCAAACAAGGTCGCGTAATCTTCTCGTGTCGTATAGTAATTATAAAATCCAGTAGAAAGATCAGGTATAAACAGATCGGTAACATCATCTGCTGTGGTATTTTTTTGTCCTGTCGTCGCGGTGTCACCACCGAAATTGACTTGTGCCAGCTTATGCATTTCATCTGAACGTAGTGGATAAACACTAGCCAAAGCATCTGAATCAGGAGTGATTGATGGTAAGTTAATCGTTTCTAACGGACTATTGTTTAACGATAGTGAAGACCATCTAGCTGGCGGGAAAAAATCATTGGCATGACCAAGTTCATGGTACATCAACCAAGATATATCGGCTTCTAAATCCGCAAAATTTCGCGATCCTCGTTCAACAACAGGATAACGTCCCAATGGATAATAGTCATTATCTTTGACATAACGCCAAGGCATGATGAATTGCAGTTCAGAACCAAAGCCGGAACGGTAATCTGGAATTTCATTTAACGTGTCACGCTCAAGTGGTGTCAGCCAAAAATTATCAGCATCTAAATAAATTGCTCCCGTGACAGCCCAATAGAAAGACGGTCGCACTTCATAAGAAATCACAATCGCGGTCACACCACGTAACAAATTCAGCATATCCGGACCGACGGCTGAATCCGTTAAGTATTGACGAAAACGCTCACCCATCCATGCATGTGACACTAATACCCGATCCATAATATCATCAATAGATGGGGTCATGGTTTGCATGCCAATCAGTGGCAATTGACTAAAATCGCAAGAACGATTTATTTGATTGGTATAAACACAGCGTTCAACAGCTTGTGCGTAAGGTGAATTAGTTTCATAAGCGAACATATTTTCACTAACAATATTATCCGAATAACGAGGAAAGTAACCATTCGCATCATCAATCTCGGTATTGCGCACACCCACATAAACATCATCTGTTGCACTAGTATTATCGCTAAACGTCACCGTGGCGGTAAATTTTAGGATACTGTCTTGGTTGACTACTGGTGCTTCAAAAAACAATCTATTCTCTTGTTCTTCTATGTCGATAGCTTGAACATTGTTAATGCCTATAGCTTGTTTCCAATCCACTGATTGAATGGTTTTGCCATTTAACGGGTCGACTCGAAACGACACTCTACCACGCTCAACTGCAGTATGATCTAATCGGATCGACGCATTAGAGGGCTGATTATCAACGCTGATAGTGATATTAGCTGATGAGAGCGAACCACATGAGTTATCTTGGACTGAAGAGCACATGCGTGCATCCACGGCAAAACTATATGTGTCTACTACATCCGGGGTAAAGCCGATTACATTAGTATGATCGGCAATAAGCTCAACATCTGGGCCGCTCGTTTGTGTCCATTTGATGTCAACTAGTTTGGCAGCTGAAGGATGATGTATCCCTAACCCAATATTTTGACCTACCTTACCAACTGCATCGCCATAAAAATCAAAACCGTTATTGCTACTAACTAGAGCAATGGGGGCGGGATCATTAGTGCTCGGTATCGCCGGATTTGTTGGGTTAGAGGGGATATTGTTGGCATTGCCACTGCCTCCGCCACAACCGAATAAAGCGAGTAACATACTCGAGCATATTAGCGATTTTTGCTTAGTGTTAAGTAAAGATTTTTGCATAGTTATTTACCTTCAAAACGTTGCTTTTCATCTTCCATGACTTGTTTTAATTTAGGGAGAGAATGACCTAGTTCTTGACCACGTAAACGGGCAAACATGCTACATCCAGTAAACATCATTGCACTTAAGATAACTTCAATTAGCGCATACAACCACTGTTCAGGGATAGAATACCAAGCAGTGATACCGTGCATTAAATATAACAACACGACAAAACTAGCCCAGGCGTGAGTATAAGGCTTGCCTTTAACGATCCCGAACAACGGAAACACTAATGGTAATACATATAATATAAGTATGAATGCGACAGAATACTCGGTATTGCTTAGAGTGAAATTCCAAATAATGACCCAAGCAAGTAAAGCAAAGTAGCCAACTAGACTTAGGGTACGATAAAAAGCGGTTTTGAGTTGCATTTCGATGTCGTTATTCATTGGGGATATCCTGTAAAGCGATAGCTAAACGAGCCAAACGAGCTCCTTGGGCTAACGCGAGTGATTTTTCTGACGCACTTAATTGAGTTTGCCCATCAAGTGCAACATGTGTCACGCCATAGGGAGTCCCCCCAGTTTGGGTCGTATGTAATTCGGATTGAGAGTAGGGTAAACCACAAAGCACCATGCCATGATGTAATAGTGGGATCTGCATGGATAGCAGCGTGCTTTCTTGCCCGCCATGCATCGAACTACTTGATGTAAATACACATGCCGGTTTATCGATTAATGCGCCGCTAAGCCATTGAGCTGATGTTTGATCTAAAAAATATTTTACCGATGCGGCCATATTGCCAAATCGGGTCGGGCTGCCTAACGCTAAACCTGAGCACGACGCTAAATCAAAAAAATATTTTACCGATGCGGCCATATTGCCAAATCGGGTCGGGCTGCCTAACGCTAAACCTGAGCACAACGCTAAATCATCAACCGTCACATAAGGCGGGCCAGATAAAGGGACAGCTGCTGAGGTGCTATCTAAGTTATCTGATACTCGCGGCACTTGCCGAAGCATCGCTTCTACACCTTGTGACTCAACACCTTGAGCAATCATCTCAGCTAATAATTGTGTACTACCATGTGTAGAGTAATACGCAATTAATATCGGGGCTATTGACGCAATTAATATCGGGGCTATTGTTTTAACTTCAGTCATGTTGATAGCCTCTAGTTAACCATTGAGTTCAAGATTAATTAATACATTAACATTTTCGGGTGGACGCCCTATAACCGCTTTTGTGCCATTGGTTACGATGGGTCGTTCAAGCAATTTTGGAGATGCCACGATTGCAGCAAGTAAAGTATCATTACTCGACGTTGAGCTTAACTGAGTGTGCGCAAATTCAGGTTCATTTATGCGCATCATATCGATAACATTAGCCAAACCAAGTTGTTGTTGTAAGGTTGTTAATTCATCAAGTGTTGGGGCATCAGAAAGATATAATCTGATAGAATGGGCACACTCACTGTCGGTGATCAACGCTAATGTTTGGCGTGATTTGCTACAGCGGGGATTATGATAAATTGTCAACACAGGTATTTTTTCCTTGGTCTAGGTGATAAAAGTGTGAATAATGAAGGCAATATAAACTACTTAAACTGAATCAACAATGAATAAACAAAATCTGCTATTGCTTGGCGTTGCCTTTACTTCACTGTTCATTGGGGGCGTCGTTTACCAGCATCAACAAGCTGATTTTATCAGTACTCAAGGCGATAACTTCAAGTGGTCCGCAATGCAAGAGCAGACCGTTGTTGTGAATTATTTTGCTGAATGGTGTGCGCCGTGTTTAAAGGAAGTGCCAGAGTTAAATGCGTTTGAAAAATGGACCAGGTCACAACCGAATGTAGAGTTTTTCGCAGTAAGCTATGATCCGCTTTCTGCACAAAAATTAACCGAGATAATAGCTAAATATGATATGCAGTTTCCAGTGATTGGCGCTACTGGAGATAATTTCCCCATCGATTTGCCGCAATATTTACCCGCCACCTTTATCGTAAAGTCAGGAAACATTTCTAAGCCATTACTTGGTGAGCAAACGGTTGAGAGTTTAATCAAAGCAGTACTAGCGAAGCCATAGTTAAAAATACACCATTTACTAGACAACGTTAGCGACACCTACATATTTGTACTAGACAACGTTAGCGACACCTACATATTTGCCATTTTTTGCTGTATGTCTCTAAATTGATTAATACGGGCACGGATGCGTTGTTTAGTTAAAAAGTTATCCGCATAGTTATACGCAAACTGTAACTCATCAATTGCTTTGCCGTAGATCGACAACAACTGATAAAACTCAGCATTTGCTTGATGCATCAGCATCGGTTGTTTGGAGGCGGCATACGCATCAGAGATCAACTGCTGACCCAGTACATTGCCTGGGTTGATCATTAGAAAGTCTTTTAATACTTCTATGGCTTGTTTTTGCTGACCGGCTTTATGCAATACATTGGCAAAATTGAGAGTAACAATTTCATTGTTTGGTAGTTTTTGGGCTAGAGGCGCGAGCATAGTCACTGCCTGTTGAAATTCAGATTGTTCTAAATATACATCCGCTAAGGCATCCACATACGCTAAGTTTTCAGGAGATGTCGTTAATAACTGTTCTAACAGACCTTGTGCTTGGGCATAGTCTTTATTGCGTAACAATGCAATGGCCAAACCATAGTATAAATGAGTCGTTTGCTGCGTAATAATCAATTTAGGTTGTTTGTCTACTGAGTCATATAGCTTGAAATCAGGCAACTGTTTTTGGATCTGCGCGGTAAAATCAATAATGTTATGCTGAGCCGTAAAATAATATCGAGCGTTGATCCTCGCTTTTACGAGATCGAACATGAGACTATTACGTAAGCGTGACGAAGGTAAATTTTCAGCACGATTACGCGCTTCGGCCACACGATTTAGCGAGAGCGGGTGGGTTTGTAAAAATGCAGGCGTTTGACTACTCCAGCGTTTACTTTCCATCATGCGGCTAAAAATATCAGCGGCTGAAAATGGGTCATAACCTGCATCGGAGAGTATTTTTATGCCTATCCGGTCAGCTTCTTTTTCAAAAGTACGGGTATAATTAATATTGCTTTGGATTGCACCTGCATTCCCAGCACTGATAGCTGCAATGCCAGCCTCGGGAGATGCCATCATTAATATCGCTCCACCAATTAGCGACGCAATTTGCATCGGAGAGCTACGTTCTTGCGCTTGCATTCGACGTACAACATGACGCTGGGTAACGTGTGCAATTTCATGAGCTAGTACTGACGCGAGTTCGCCCTCATCTTCAGTGGTGTGAATTAGACCTGTATGTACTCCAATATGCCCACCGAAAAATGCAAATGCATTGAGAGCTTGATTATTAATGACAAAAAACGAAAACGGGTATTTGGTGTTATCTGCATGAATCACTAACTTATTGCCTAGTGATTGAATATATTCTTGGACAACCGGATCATATAATACACCACCTTGACCGCGAAGCTGGGCATAAATCATTTTGCCAATGGATTGTTCTTCTTCAATAGATAAGGTATTGGCGCCGACCACGCCAATATCAGGTAAAGCGTTTTTGTTATTTAACACTTGGGCACTGGCAGTGCTTGCGAGTAACAGATAACTGCATAACAGTAACTTAGGAAATATGTTAATAACGAGGCTCCTCGTAAAAAATGATAAAGTATAGTCAGATGTGCGTTGCTCACTATGCTTCTACCTATAATTATGTAGAGTCATAAATGTATTAATAGTTCAGTACATCTGAGACTGAGTGTCGTTTGTTAAATTTATGACTTTGGATACGCTAAGTAAATTTCTAGTATACTGCTAAGCTATTATATCTTAAGCGTAAATCTTACTAGAATTATCTATATTAACACCTTACTATAGCCAACATATAAATGTATAGCGTCGACTAGGAAACTTATTACATGTTAGATTTGATCGGTAAATGGTACCGTAAAAAATTCTCTGATCCTGATGCGATGATGTTATTGCTACTGATCTTGTTTGTCAGTGCACTGATTTTCATTTGGGGCAGTTATATTATGCCAGTGCTCGTTGCTATTGTTTTGGCGTATTTACTTGATAGTAGTGTGGACCGTCTGGAACAGCAAAAATTTTCAAGAGCGTTAGCTACAACAATTGTAATGGTCTTATTTGTGGGTGTCACCTTAATTGGTACGTTAAGCTTATTACCGACTATTTCCAAACAAAGTGTTAACTTGGTTGAAGAATTACCACTGATTTGGCAGGGGGGACAGTCTTGGCTGTTAACCTTACCTGAAAAATACCCTGAATTGGTGCAAGCGGAACAGATCAAATCAATGATGAATCAAATTAATGATGCGTTAGTGAGTTTAACTCAAGATATCATTAGTGTGTCTTTTGCTTCATTAATTAGTGTGGGCGCGTTATTGATCTATTTAATTTTGGTGCCGTTGATGATGTTTTTCATGCTCAAAGACAAACCTATCTTTATGGCTAACGTTTCTTATTTGCTGCCTAAAGAGCGTCGACTTATTTCGCAAGTTGGGCGTGAAATGAATATCCAAATAGGGAATTATATCCGCGGTAAAGTGATTGAGATTTTAATTGTCGGTGCGGCTTCATGTATCGCATTCGCCTTGATGGATTTGCGCTACGCTATCTTGCTAGGTGTGTTGGTCGGTTTTTCAGTGTTAATTCCTTATATTGGTGCTGCGGTAGTTACGATCCCGGTCGCGTTTGTTGCATTATTTCAATGGGGTTTTTCAGCAGAATTTGGCTATTTAATGCTTGTTTACGGGATTATTCAAGCGTTGGACGGTAATCTAATCGTGCCTATTTTATTTTCTGAAGCAGTCGCATTACATCCCTTATACATCATAGTTGCAGTGTTGTTTTTTGGTGGGATATGGGGATTTTGGGGAGTCTTTTTTGCGATACCATTAGCCACGTTAGTCAAAGCATTAATTACTGCTTGGTCGAATGATGATGGTGAGCCGGTAGGGGAATAAATAGTAATAGCAACTAGTGGCTGATAAGGATTATCTGCCACTAGTCATGAGTCGAGGGCTTATTTATTTAAAAAATCTAACACCACTTGGTGATGGTCTTTCGTTTTAAATTTGTCAAACACGTGCTCAACCACACCTTGTTCATCTATCAAAAAGCTAATTCGGTGGATGCCGTCATAGATTTTACCCATAAATTTCTTTTCACCCCACACACCAAATACCTCAGCGATTGTATGATCTTCATCTGATAATAGCGAGAAATTTAAATTTTCTTTTTCGATAAATTTGGGTAAACGCTTAACTGCATCCGGGCTAATTCCTAAGACAACGACATTTCTATCGGTAAATTCACTTTGTGTATCACGCAAACATTGGGCTTGTACCGTACAGCCTGGTGTCATTGCTTTAGGATAAAAATATAAGAGTACTTTTTTACCGGCTAAATCCGCTAGGTTAATCATATCACCCTGTTCATTAGGCAAAGAAAAAGACGGAGCCGGTGCTCCAGCTTGTAATGTGTTCATTAATCACTCCAAGTAGTTTGATGCGTATCGGTAATGGTGGCATCTAACGATAACGATGTTAAAAATGTGTTTGTTTGTGCAATAAATTCCTTAATAGCTACGGCATCAGGCACCGTTAATACAATTTTGCAGCGCACGCACTCTTGTTTCGTCTCAGGGTTAGTAAACGTTTTTTGTCGTAATGCACTGATTGAAGCGTGTTGTTCGTGAAAAAACACAGTCACATCCCCAAGTAACCCTTGAATATCTTGGCCTGAAAACTCGATATTAATAAGATGTGCAAGATGCTGCTTTTCATGATGTTTGGTACGTTTCATCATGGCAAGAAGATCAAGACTTTGGCAGAGAGTAGGGATGATCAATTCAAACCGAGTGATAGCCGCTTGAGTCCCTTCTATGATCATTGTTAAGGATAATTCTTGGCCAAAAATAGCTTGGCGACTGTCTAAGATATTACAACTCGCATCATTCACGCTTGTGGCGATGGCACTGAGCAGACCAGGCTTGTCTACGCCTAAAAAATTGATAATTAATTGTTGAGACATCCGTTATCGCCATCGTTTATATAATAATTATGCGCCAGTATAAAAACAGTTTTGCATTGAGAGCAATGGATTTTTGTAAATTTGCACCATTGTACTATTGTGTAAAATCAAGTAAATGCTAGACTGCGAGGGTTTTTTAGATTGGAGTAAGTATGTTTAGAGGTAGTTTTGTTGCACTCATCACCCCGATGCTCGCAAATGGCGATGTTGATTATCCATCGTTAAATCGTTTAGTTGAATTCCACATAACAGCTGGCACTGACGGAATCGTATCTGTTGGTACGACAGGTGAATCTGCAACCTTATCTTTTGCACAACACGTTGATGTCGTTAAAGCGACGGTTGCTGCTGTTAATGGGCGCTGTAAGATAGTTGTTGGTAGTGGTGCAAACTCGACTGAAGAATCGCTATTTTTACAAAATGAAACTCAAGATCTTGGTATTGATGGTTTTTTGAGCGTTGTTACAATAAACCACAACAACGTGGCATGGTGGCACATTTTACAGTGTTAGCGGATGCCGCTAACGTGCCAGTGATTTTATATAATGTTCCTGGTAGAACTGTTGCGGATATGCTTCCTGAAACGGTCGCTATTTTAGCGCAACACCCGAATATTATCGGCATAAAAGATGCTACAGGTGATATGCAACGGTTAAAAGATACGCAATCGTTAGTTCCTGCTGATTTCTTAATTTTAAGTGGTGATGACGCAACAGGATGCGAATTCATGAACTTAGGTGGTCATGGTGTTATTTCAGTAACAGCTAACATTGTTCCAAAACAAATGAAAATGATGTGTGATGCTGCATTATCGGGTAATATAATCGATTCAAAACAGATTGATGGCAGTATTGTTCGACTGCATACCGATTTATTTATAGAATCTAACCCGGTTATTCCAAAATGGGCATTGTACAAAATGGGGTTGATTACTTCTCCTGAGTTACGTTTACCTTTAGTACAGGCGGAACTTTCTAGTCAATCGCTTATCGAACAAACATTAACAGATTATCTATTGCTTTAGATTATGATTAATCAAGCTAAATTAAAGGTCAGGAATGAATAAGAGCCTCATTATTACAGTTTTATCCGTATGTTTACTTTCCGGTTGTGCGTCCAAAGTAGAACGTCGTATTGCATCCGGTTCAACCGATTATGCGACGTTGCCTAAAATTACAACAACTAAAGTACCACCAGAATTACAACAGCCGATTGTTGCGCCGGATTATGCAATCCCTCAGATTGCGGCTAATCCAGCTGCCGTTTATGGTCGAAATCTACCAGTAGTTTCCCCATCATTAGTATTGCCGCTTGCACGTGGTACTTATATTACGGAAGACTTAACGGATACATCGGTAATTTTTGATAAGCTTGATACCGATTTACCTGTCGAAGAACTTGTCATGCTGCACATCGACGCACACCTTACCCGTGCTGATATTAGTTATACTAAACCTAATCCTGATGAACAGCGCATTGTCACTGATTGGATAGTCACTTATGAAGATGCTGATGCTGCGTGGTATGAATTTACAACGCCTTCTACAGAAGTAGGGCGTCGTTTTGAGTTACTTATTAATCCTGCGCCACATGGTCGTAGCGCAACATTAACAGTCAACCTCATCGATTTAGTTGTCGCAAATGGTACTGATATCTCTGAAACTGTCGATCCGTTTATTAAACGTGATTTCGAAGCCCAGATGATTAATGCTGTTATCCAACAGTTTGCATCACAACAAATTATAGACGACGAAAATCGTATCGCACAGATTCGTTCAGGTATCAATTCTGAATTAGGATTTGATGCCAATGGTGATTCCGCTATTATCATCAATGCACAATACGATATCACCTGGCCTAAATTCCAATTAGTACTTAGGAAACTCGGTTTTGACGTCAAAGATCTCGACAAATCAACTGGATTGTTGTTTGTTAAGTACCAAGGTTTAGATGAATCTTGGATCAAAGGTTTATTCGGCTCAACTAAAGAATTACCTTTAGAAAAAACCGATTATCGCATCTTGATTAAAAAACTTACTGATGAAAAATCGTCAGTAACGTTCATGGATGATCAAAGTAAGTCCCTTACTCCTTTATTAGTATCTGACCTATATCCTGCATTTGCAGAAGTGTTGGGTCAAAACGAATTAGACATTTAAACTTAGGTTATATTTCATGCAAAAAAAAGATGAATTGTATCGCGGTAAAGCTAAAACCGTTTTTTACACTGACGATCCACAACTA
>Ga0209136_1002093_pt1 | contig 12416 bp, 10 predicted proteins | sample SaaInl0LU_22_DNA_FD_184640 | JGI IMG/M metagenome (GOLD analysis project Ga0209136, IMG submission 184640) | Marine microbial communities from expanding oxygen minimum zones in the Saanich Inlet - ESP_90LU_22_DNA (SPAdes) (version 2) | ecosystem: Environmental > Aquatic > Marine > Intertidal... | reverse complement strand
CTTGATCGATACTGGGTCGCGGATGGACGAAGTGATCTTTGAAGAATTCAAAGGCACAGGTAACTCTGAAATCGTGCTTGACCGTAAAGTCGCAGATAAACGCGTCTTCCCAGCGATGGATATTCTTAAATCAGGTACACGTAAGGAAGACCTGTTGATTGATAAAGTTGATCTGCAGAAAACCTACGTGCTGCGCCGTATCTTGAACCCAATGGGAACGACGGACGCCATCGAATTCTTGCTGTCAAAACTTAAGCAAACAAAGAGTAACGCAGACTTCTTCGACTCAATGAACGGCTAACACCCGCTGCAAAAAGGAGGCTGAATAATGGACATTATTTTCGCCTTTGCGACGGCCGTTGGCCGTGCGGGTGTCAGTGTGCTGCGGCTGTCGGGGCAGGGTGTTTTTGACGCCTTAAAGCCCGTGATACCTAGAATTGATGAAGATCGGCGGACGCCTTATTTGGCGGATTTCCATAAAATAGGCGGTGAGATAATTGATACACCGCTTGTTTTGGGTTTCGGCAAAGGAGCAAGCTTTACAGGCGAAGAAACCGTAGAGCTGCACCTTCATGGTAGCCCCGCCATTCAAAAAGAAGCGATTTTAATCCTTTCTCAGTTGCCAAATATGCGCATGGCTGAACCGGGTGAGTTTACTCGCCGCGCTTTGATCAACGGTCGAATGACGCTTGAAGAAGTTGAAGGGCTTGCTGATCTGATCGACGCAGAGACAGAAAGCCAAGCAATCCAAGCGCGTAAGCTTTTGAACGGACATCTAAAAACAGCTGTAGCGGATTGGCGTGCAAAGCTGATTCATGCCGGCGCGCTGCTTCAAGCGACAATTGACTTTGCCGACGAAGAAGTTCCCGTGGATGTATTCCCCGAAGTGTCCGAGATTTTGCTGCCGCTGCGTGCTGAGCTTGAGGCACAGGCCCGTGGCGTAGTTGTTTCTGAGCGTGTAAGATCTGGGTTTGAGGTTGCCATCATTGGTCAACCTAATGCTGGAAAGTCTACATTTATCAATGCATTAGCCAGACGTGATGTAGCTATCGTTACGGACGTGGCTGGTACAACGCGCGATGTATTAGAGGTCGATCTTGATCTGCGGGGTCATTCAGTGCGGGTTCTTGATACGGCGGGCATTCGCGCCACTGACGATAGTGTTGAAAAAATCGGTGTTGAACGTGCTTTGGATCGTGCGGCGTCCGCTGATCTGCGCATTTGGCTCAAGATGGCTGATGATGATGTTGGGCCAGTCGATATGACAGCTGATGATTTAATTGTGACGGCTAAAGATGATGAAGGCGCGTATGACAATGGTTTGTCGGGAAAGACCGGCCACGGTATCGACCGCATTCTTAACCATATTGGAACGGTTTTAAGTGATCGCGTTTCAAGGGTTGGTGTAGCCACATTAGAGCGGCACGGGATTGCGATTACGAACGCTGTGGGTTATTTGGATACAGCGCTTTTTGGCTTGGAAAATGGACAAGAAGTTGAGTTGGTCGCAGATGATTTACGCGCAGCAACACGACAACTTGATCAATTAATTGGTCACGTTGATGTTGAAGATGTACTGGATAAAGTGTTTTCGTCGTTCTGTCTTGGAAAGTAAGGAGTGTTTCACGTGAAACATTTTGACGTAATTGTAATTGGCGCAGGTCATGCAGGTGCTGAAGCTGCGGCAACTTCGGCACGGCTTGGGGTTTCAACAGCGCTCATTACAATGACGGAGGCTGGCATCGGTGCAATGTCTTGTAATCCTGCGGTTGGTGGTTTGGGTAAGGGTCATCTTGTACGCGAAATAGATGCACTTGACGGTATTCTTGGGCGGCTTTCAGACCAAGCAGGTATCCAATTCCGCTTGTTAAACCGTCGAAAAGGACCAGCAGTCCAAGGTCCACGTGCCCAAGTTGACCGGCTTCTTTATGGGGAGCTTATGAGACATGAGTTACGGAATACACCAAACCTTGAAATTATAATTGGTGAAGTCGCTGACCTGACGATGCAAGGCGATATCGTTAATGGTGTGGTTCTCGGTGATGGTTTCGAAATCACTGCTCAAAAGGTAATTCTGACAACTGGGACTTTCCTGAACGGGAAAGTGCACATTGGCGACGTTTCCTACAGCGCTGGTCGAATGGGAGAGAATGCTTCCACCAAGCTGGCTGATCGTATTTTGAATTTGGGGCTTCCGATTGGACGCTTAAAAACAGGTACACCCCCGCGAATTGCTAAAGGATCGATAAATTTTGAGGGGTTGGAAGTCCAGCCTGGGGATGACGACCCAGCCTTTTTCTCGTTTCTAACAAAAGATGTTTCCGCTCAACAGGTTAGTTGCGCCATCACTCATACTAATGAGCAAACACATGAAATAATTACGAAAAACCTCGATAAATCAGCGATGTACGGTGGACACATTGATGGTATCGGACCGCGGTATTGTCCGTCTATTGAAGATAAAGTTGTTCGTTTTGCAGACAAAACATCTCATCAGATATTTCTCGAGCCAGAAAGTCTGAGTAGTGACTGGATTTACCCAAACGGTATTTCTACGTCGTTGCCTGAGGATGTTCAGTATCAGTACATTAGGTCCATTAAGGGCCTTGAGAGTGCGGAAATACATCAGCTCGGTTACGCTATTGAGTATGACTATGTAGATCCCCGGGCGCTTAAGCAGACGCTCGAATTGAAGAACGTAAACGGCCTATATTTTGCGGGCCAGATTAATGGTACTACAGGATATGAAGAGGCTGCTGCACAGGGGCTAGTCGCAGGCCTAAATGCTGGCCTTAGCGTGCTGGATAAACAGCCAGTCATGTTCAGCCGTCGGACGTCTTATATAGGCGTCATGATAGATGATTTAACAAGTAGAGGCGTTCTGGAACCCTATAGGATGTTCACATCTCGTGCGGAGTATCGTCTTTCGCTAAGGGCTGACAACGCAGACCAACGGCTCACAGAGTTTGGAAAAGAGCTTGGCCTGATTTCACAGGTCCGTTGGGCCTCTTATGATGACAAAAAACGCTCCATCGATGATGGGATGGATATCCTGACTGCAAAGGTCTTTACGCCGAAGCAAGTGGCGGAAACGGGCGTGAAAATTAACCAAGACGGGACAAAACGTACCTTGTTTGATCTTTTGTCGATGAATGGGTTTGATATGAAGTGTGCCGCAAAGTTGGCACCGGCAGTAGACAGTATCGATCCAGATATTCAGCTCCAGCTCGCTAACGACGCGATGTATGCTCACTATATTGCGCGGCAAGACCGAGACGCTGAGGGCTTAAAAAGGGACGAACAGACCGCACTTGACGTTAACTTTGACTACTCGGCGGTTAGCGGTATTTCCAATGAGATGCAGAATAAGCTTTTGAAAGCAAAGCCAGAGACCATTGCAAAGGCAGCAAAGATTGACGGTATGACGCCCGCATGTCTATCGATCCTGATGGCTATTGCGAAAAGTAGTCAGCGAAAGTCGATTGCGTAATGGATGTTTCACGTGAAACATTAGAACGGTTGCAGGCGTATGAAGCGCTTATTCGTAAATGGAATCCGAAGATCAATCTTGTCTCACCGACAACTTTGGGATCGTTGTCAGGCCGCCATATCAACGATAGTTTGCAGATATGCAGTCATATCAGTGAGATTACGCAAACAGTAGCAGACCTCGGAAGCGGTGGCGGTCTACCTGGTATTGTGATCGCCATTTATAATCTTCAGGCCGCGCCCCAACGAACTACGGTTTTAGTGGAAAGTGATGCCCGAAAGTGTGCATTTCTTCGCACGTGTATTCGTGAGCTTTCCTTAAACGCCCGGGTTGAAACGGCGCGGATAGAAACACTCGAACCGATTTCTGCGGATGTGATAACAGCCCGAGCTCTTGCAAGCCTTGATGTGCTGCTTGATTGGGCTCATCCCCACGGGCACACTGATACAGAATATTTGTTCTTAAAAGGGCGTACGGTTGAAGTGGAGCTTGCAGTTGTGCGGGATAAGTGGTCGTTTGAGTTAAATTTGGTCCAAAGCAAAACCGATCCCGAGGCGAAACTGGTAAAGATTAAGGCGTTGAAGCGTGCATAATATCGATCCTGCAAAGATTATTGCCGTTGCCAATCAAAAGGGTGGGGTTGGTAAAACGACGACCGCGATTAACCTTGCCGCAGGACTGTCGGAACTGCATCTATCGGTTTTGTTGATTGATCTTGATCCACAAGGAAACGCGACAACGGGCCTCGGGGTACAAAAAGAAGAAGCGACCCAGACGGTGTATGATCTTCTCGTTTCAAATGCGCCGATTGATGAGGTTATTGTTCCGACGGCTGTTGAAAACCTTGATATTGTCGCGTCGACGACTGATTTAAGTTCCGCCGATATTGAGCTTATTTCTAATGAAAAGCGTAGTTTTCTACTGCGGGACGTGTTGCGGTCAGTAGATATGACTGCGCTTGGCTATGATTATGTCATCATTGATTGTCCGCCCTCACTTAACCTACTGACTGTTAACGCAATGGTCGCAGCGCATAGCATTCTTGTGCCGCTACAAAGTGAGTTTTTCGCGCTTGAGGGATTATCTCAGCTGATGATTACCATTCGCGAGGTTCGTGAGGCAGCAAACCCCGCGTTGCGTATTGAGGGTGTTGTGATGACAATGCATGACCAGCGGAATAACCTGGCTCAGCAGGTCGAAAATGATGCCAGAGGAGTGTTGAAAGATCTTGTTTTCAAAACGGTTATCCCGCGGAATGTGCGTGTCAGTGAAGCGCCGTCCTATGCGCAATCTGTTCTAGAATATGACCCGCGTTCGAGCGGGAGTCAGGCGTATCGTGCGCTGGCCAAGGAATTTTTGCGCCGACAGCGCGCTCAAGAAGGAGTTTAGATCATGAGTAAGTCACCAAACAAAGGTCGCGGGTTGGGCCGTGGGCTGTCTGCTTTGATGGCTGATGTTCCTGCGCAATCAGAGGCGCCGTCGGAGGATGTGGTGAAAAGTACCACGTTAGTGTCAATTGATCTAATTTTTCCGAACCCTGACCAGCCGCGGAAATCGTTTGATGATGGTGATTTGGATGAGTTGGCAAGTTCGCTTCGCGAAAAGGGAATTATTCAGCCGCTGATCGTTCGTCCCGATACGACGGGGCAGAAAGGTGCTTATCAGATTGTTGCAGGTGAGCGGCGTTGGCGCGCTGCTGCGCGGGCGCAAATCCATGAAGTGCCGGTGATTGTGCGGGACTTCAACGATACTGAAGTACTCGAGTTGGGCATCATCGAGAATATTCAGCGCGCCGATCTGAACGCGGTTGAAGAGGCCTTAGCCTACAACCAATTGATCCAAAGACATGGACATACACAAGATGCAGTTGCCAAGGCGATGGGGAAAAGCCGCTCGCACATTACTAACTTGCTGCGCTTGTTGACCCTTCCTGACAATGTGCAAGACAAAGTGGTAACGGGTGCGTTGAGCATGGGTCACGCACGCGCAATGATTAGCGCGGATAATCCAAGTAAGATTGCGCAGACTGTTATCGCAAAGGGTTTGTCCGTTCGACAGACCGAAGAACTGGTTAAAAACGGCTCTAACTCGGGCAAATCTGGCGGTTCGAGTGGTGGGCGCAGCGGTGGCTCTAGTGATAAAGACGCTGATACGCGCGCGCTTGAGGGCGAATTGTCGGCCCAGTTGCGGATGGGCGTTTCGATTTCCCACAATTCTGGCAACGATGGTGGCCAAATCGTGATTAAATACAAAGACTTAGAGCAACTAGATGACCTTTGTAGATTGCTTGCGGGCTAATCAGCAAGCAATTCGCGCAAGATGCCGTTAATCAGTGGTCGTCCTTTGGGAGTAACTGCTAAGGTGTCGTCATTTGCAGCGATCAAACCAAGGTCTGCTAGGTGGGTGATTGCTGTTTCTGGCAGTGTTAGACCCGATATTTCGCTATAGCGAGTTGGCGAGATGCCTTCTGCCAATCGCAAGCCCATCAGTAGAAATTCTGTTCCTTGCTCTTCGTGTGATAGTGGGGCGGTCGTGGTTTCGCCTGTTGCGTTTTGTTCAACTGATTTGAGCCAATTTAGGGGACTTAATTCCGTTTCTGTCGCGTGGCGGGTTCCGTTTAGAGTTACCCTTCCATGCGCGCCAGGCCCGATGCCGATGTAATCGCCGTAACGCCAATAGATCAGGTTATGCGCGCTTTCATGGTCCGGTTTAGCATAATTAGACACTTCATATGACATATATCCTGCGCTTGTGGCGATTTCCTGCGTTGCAAAATACATGTCTGCTTCTGTGTCTTCGGTCGGCAGTCCCTTTAGCAGGCCTTTTTCATAGCGATCCCCAAAGGCTGTATTGGGCTCAATCGTCAGTTGGTACATTGAAAGGTGGCCAGCGGCGATCGTGAGTGCCTCTTTCAGTTCAGATTGCCAATCGGCAAGTGTTTGATTTTGGCGGCTGTAGATCAGATCAAAGCTACACTTTTCAAAGGTTTTTGACGCAAGTTCAAAGGCTTGGATGCCTTCGTGAACTGTATGAAGACGGCCGAGGCGTTTGAGACCGTCATCGTTGAGGCTTTGAATGCCAACTGAAATACGGTTCACACCTGCATCTTTGTAGCCGACAAAACGGCCCGCTTCGACGGAAGTTGGGTTCGCCTCCATCGTGATTTCGATTGTATTTGCGCATGACCAATTGGCGCGCACAGCTGTTATAATCTGTTCAACAGCGGAAACGGACATCAAACTGGGGGTGCCACCGCCAAAGAAGACTGAATTGAGCACCCGCCCTTTTGTGAGTGAAGCTGTACGTTCAATTTCTGCAATGTAGGCTCTAACCCAGCGGTTTTCGTCTATTTTATCCGCAACGTATGAGTTGAAATCACAGTACGGACATTTTGCGCTGCAAAAGGGCCAGTGAATGTACAGGCCGAACCCGCCATTTTGCCAGTCTTCAGTCAAGGCAGCCTGCGATCAGTTTTGCGAATGCATCGGCGCGGTGTGACATGGCGTGTTTTTGCGCGGGATCCATTTCGCCGAATGTTTCAGAATGGCCAAGGGGTTGGAACATCGGATCAAAGCCAAACCCGTGGTCGCCACGCATTGGCCAGACGACTTCGCCTTTGACTATGCCGTCAAAGATTTCGTCGTGTCCGTCGGGCCAAGCGATGCAGAGCGTGCAGTTAAAGGCGGCGAGGCGCGGGTAGTCTGCGTCGCGTTCTTCAAGTGCGTTCCAGACTTTGCTCATTGCGAGGGGGAAGTCGCGGCCACGTGGCGTTTCGGCCCAGTCTGCGGTGTAGACGCCCGGTGCGCCGTCAAGGCCGTCAACTGTAATGCCGCTGTCATCTGAAAGCGCCGGAAGGCCTGCATTTTTGGCGGCATAATGCGCTTTAATGCGGGCGTTTCCGTGGAAAGTGCTTTCGGTTTCTTCTGGCTCATCAAGCCCAAGCTCGCCCGCCGAGACCACTTCGATGCCGAAAGGTTTCAGCAGTTCAGAGATTTCGCGCAGTTTTCCTACGTTATGGCTGGCGAGGACGATCTTGGGTTCGGTAAGCTTGCGCATTTACGCACCTACCGCCGCTAGTTGTGCTTTGGTTAGCTCAGCGCTTCCTTTGATCGCAAGGTCAAGAAGTTGATCCATTTGTGTCCGGCTGAAGATAGCGCCCTCAGCGGACATCTGAATTTCGATCAGACCAGCGTCGCCAGTCATGACAAAGTTGCCATCTACGCCTGCTTCGCTGTCTTCGGGGTAGTCCAGATCAAGAACGGGCTGGCCCGCATAGATACCACAGCTTACCGCAGAGACGGGGCTGATCAGTGGGTTTGTTTTGATGTCGCCCGCTTTCATCAGTTTTTGGACGGCCAATGATAGTGCAACCCAACCACCCGTAATTGAGGCACAGCGCGTGCCACCGTCCGCTTGGATAACGTCACAGTCCACTGTGATTTGACGTTCGCCCATAGCGACGCGGTCAACACCGGCGCGGAGGCTGCGGCCAATCAGGCGTTGAATTTCTTGGGTGCGTCCGGATTGTCCGTTTTTGGCTTCGCGGCGCATGCGTGTGTGTGTTGCACGGGGCAGCATACCATATTCTGCTGTGACCCAGCCGAGGCCAGATCCTTTGATGAAGGGGGGGACGCGCTCGTCAACAGATGCGGTGCACAGCACGTGGGTGTCGCCGACCTTGATCAGGCAGCTGCCTTCCGCGTGGCGGGTGACGTTGGTTTCGATCTCAATAGACCGCATTTCATCAAGTGCACGGTTGGAGGGGCGCATCATATCATCCTTTGTTTTTCTGGAGATTGGATCACATGGCGGCAAACTGAACGCAACCCCTTGCAACATTGGGTGGGGGGGATCAAATTACCGTCTATGACAGAGATCAAGAGCCCTTTTGACAATATGAATGACCGGTCGCGCGAAGTGTTTCGCCGCGTTGTGCAGTCATATCTTGAAAGTGGCGATCCTGTTGGGTCGCGGACGCTGACGCGGGAAATGTCGGAAAAGGTAAGTGCGGCGACCATTCGTAATGTCATGCAAGATCTTGAGCATCTTGGTCTGTTGGATAGTCCGCATGTTTCTGCGGGTCGTGTGCCGACGCAAATAGGTTTGCGAATGTTTGTGGATGGTTTACTTGAGGTCCGTGATCTTGATGCGGTGGACCGTGACCATTTGCAGAATACGATGTCGTCTAATTCGGACGGGGTGCCTGCACTGATGGACCGCGTTGGTGGGGCGCTTTCGGGTCTAACGCAGGGCGCATCGCTGGTTTTGACGCCAAAAACGGAAGCGCCGATCAAGCATATTGAGTTTGTCTCACTTGGTCCTGATCGGGCTTTGGTGGTGCTTGTGTTTGCGGATGGTCAGGTGGAAAATCGCGTGTTCACACCGCCCATGGGCCAGACGCCTTCGTCGATGAGAGAGGCTGCCAACTTTCTAAATGCGGTCGCGGAAGGCAGGACAGTTTCAGAGTTACAGCGCGTCGTGAGAGGTGAGATTTCAAAGCGCCGCCAAGAGATTGATACGCTGGCTAAAGATATGGTCGAAAGCGGGCTGGCACTTTGGGAGAATGAAGGCACCGCAAGCGAGCGTCTTATTGTGCGCGGGCGGTCCAATTTGATTAACGAAGGTGGTGATCCTGCGGAGTTGGATCGCATTAAAACGCTGTTTGATGATCTTGAACGCAAGCGTGATATTGCCGAGTTTCTAGAGTTGACCGACGAAGGCGAAGGCGTGCGTATTTTTATTGGCTCTGAGAACAAGCTTTTTTCACTTTCGGGTTCCTCTTTGGTGGTTTCTCCTTATATGAACGCTGACCGAAAGATTATTGGTGCTGTGGGGGTCATTGGCCCGACGCGATTGAACTACGGACGTATTGTCCCGATCGTTGATTACACTGCCCAATTAATCGGGAAACTGATGGCCGACCGCGGATAAAGGGTAAAGATATGGCAGAACAGGAACCAACGAACTTCCTCGATGATTTGGCAGAAGCTGAGGCAGAGCTTGATCAAGAGGCGGATGTCGATTTCTCTGACGAAGAGTTGGAGCTTGATGCGTTGAAGGCTGAGCGTGATGATTATCGTGATCGCTTCATGCGTGCGCTGGCTGATGCTGAAAATGCGCGCAAGCGTTCGGATCGTGATCGTCGCGAGGCCGAGAATTACGGCGGCTCAAAACTGTCGCGGGATATGTTGCCGGTTTATGACAACATGAAGCGCGCGTTGGAAACCGTGACTGACGAACAGCGCGAGGCGAACAAAGCGCTGCTTGAGGGTATTGAGCTGACGATGCGTGAGTTGATCAGCGTCTTTGGCAAGCACGGTATCGTTGTGATTTCACCTGAAGTCGGGGACCGGTTTGATCCGCAAAACCACGAGGCGATGTTTGAAGCGCCTGTGCCGGGCACCAAAGCCGGTGACATTATTCAGGTAATGGCCGAGGGCTTTATGCTGCACGATCGTTTGTTGCGCCCCGCGCAAGTTGGCGTTTCTTCTACGCCGGCTTAGTCAACGCTTTGAGTTGATAAAGGGCGTCTAGCGCGTCCCTTGGTGACATCTCATCTGGTAGAATTTCAGCCAACGCAGCTTCAACTGCGTTGGCTTTTTCTTTTGTAGGCGCAGGGCTGGCAGGTGTTGCAGAGAAAAGAGGCAAGTCATCAACGATAGCCTTTTGGCCCGCTGTTCCTTCGCGTTCACCTTTTTCAAGCGCTTCTAAAACCGATTGTGCGCGGGCGATGACCATTGGTGGCAGCCCTGCGAGTTTTGCGACCTGCACGCCGTAAGACCTGTCTGCTGCGCCTTTTCGGACTTCGTGTAAAAAGATGACATCGCCGTCATGTTCGCGCACAGCGACCGTCGCATTGCTGACGCCGTCCATCTTGTCCGCAAGTTGTGTCATTTCATGGTAGTGGGTCGCAAATAACGCGCGGCATTTATTTTGGTCGTGCAGATATTCCAGCGTTGACCACGCAATTGATAGGCCGTCATAGGTTGCCGTGCCGCGACCGATCTCGTCCAAAATAACCAAGGCGCGGTCATCAGCTTGGTTCAAAATGGCGGCCGTTTCGACCATCTCAACCATGAACGTTGAGCGGCCCCGCGCCAGATCATCCGAGGCACCGACACGGCTGAAAAGTTGTGAAACGGCACCGATATGCGCACGGGCAGCGGGTACGAACGATCCCATTTGTGCCATCAACGCAATCAGCGCGTTTTGGCGCAGGAATGTAGATTTACCCGCCATGTTTGGGCCCGTTAGCAACCAAACGGCAGCATTATTTTCCGATTTAGTCAGCGTGCAATCATTGGCCACGAACGCGGCGTTTTGCGCTTTGAGCGACCTTTCAACAACTGGGTGGCGGCCCTGTTCAATCTCAAACGCACCAGTGGTGTCAACGGTGGGTCGGGTCCAGCCTTCACCACTTGCAATATCGGCGAGCGCGGCAAACACATCCAGTTCTGCAAGTGCAGCCGATGTGGTAGAAACTGTCGCTGCGGTTTCTAAAATTGCGGAAGTTAGGCTGGAATAGATCCGCTTTTCGATTTCAAGCGCATGACCGCCTGCATTCAGAATCCGCGTTTCAAGATCAGACAGTTCCACGGTGGTAAAGCGCACTGCGTTTGCTGTGGTTTGGCGGTGGATGAAAGTTTCAGACCACGGCGCAGACAGCATTTTTTCAGCGTGAAGAGCGGTGGTTTCAATGAAATAACCCAAGACATTGTTGTGCTTGATTTTGAGCGATGAGATGCCTGTTTGCTCAGCAAAATTGGCTTGCATTGAGGCGATCACGCTTCGGCCCTCGTTGCTAAGCTTGCGAGCTTCATCAAGTTCAGCGTCATATCCTTCTGCGATGAATCCGCCATCGCGCGCCAAGAGTGGTGGCTCAGCAATCAGTGCGTCATCCAGAAGTGCGACCAGTTCGCCGTGGCCGCTAAGTGCTGTGCGTGCGGTGTTGATATCACTGGGCAGGCCTGTTTCAGGCAGGTTTGTGAAAAGATCTTCTGCTTGCCGAAGTCCGTTACGAATAGCAGCAAGGTCACGTGGTCCAGACCGTTCCAGAGAGATGCGAGATAGGGCGCGCTCAATATCAGGGCATTTGCGCAGTGCTTCTCGGACCGTGTCACGCAGCAATGGATCAGATAGAAAATGCGCAACGGCATCCAAGCGGTCATTGATCAGGGTAACATTACGGGAAGGGGCGTTGATGCGCCGCTCTAGCAAACGCCCGCCTGCCGACGTTATGGTGCGGTCGATGGTTTGCAATAATGTGCCGTCACGCCCGCCGTTCATGCTGGTGGTGATTTCAAGGTTTCGGCGGGTGGCGGCATCGATTTGAACCAAGCCCCCTTCGTCTTCCCGAATGGGCCGTTGCAGCAGGGGCATGTTCCCTTTCTGCGTGATGTCGAGATAATCAATAATGGCGCCAAGTGCGCCAAGCTCCGCGCGATTGAAGGTGCCGAACGCGTCTAAAGATGCAACCTCAAACGCCTCCATTAGCCGCTCTTTACCCCGTGTGCTGTCGAAACTTGATGCACCAAGAACAGTGAGCGCACCGCCAATATCAGACACTATTTCCGCACAATCGCGTTCAATTGCATCGGCGATGAGAACTTCTTTAGGCAGCAATCGCGCCAATTCAGGGGATAAGCGTGAACGTTTGCATGACAAAACGCGCACTTCACCCGTTGAGATATCGACCCACGCAATGGCACCGTCCGATCGAACTTCGTTGTAGGCGCAGAGAAAGTTGTTACGCCGTGCTTCTAGCAGGCTGTCTTCGGTCAATGTCCCCGGTGTGACTAGCCGCACGACACCGCGCTTGACGACAGATTTATGGCCGCGCTTTTTCGCCTCGGCCGGGCTTTCAAGCTGTTCGCCCACGGCAACGCGAAATCCCTTGCGTATAAGTGTCAGCAGATATCCTTCGGCT
>Ga0209136_1002090_pt1 | contig 12428 bp, 6 predicted proteins | sample SaaInl0LU_22_DNA_FD_184640 | JGI IMG/M metagenome (GOLD analysis project Ga0209136, IMG submission 184640) | Marine microbial communities from expanding oxygen minimum zones in the Saanich Inlet - ESP_90LU_22_DNA (SPAdes) (version 2) | ecosystem: Environmental > Aquatic > Marine > Intertidal zone... | reverse complement strand
AAAATGGCGCCGTATTACAGACCTTAAATTCAGACTCTAATGGTCAGGTTGTTTTTAGTGAGATAACCGCATTTCTTCCTTACACAATTGATTACACCTACAGTAATTATAGTTTTCTTCCTAGCAGTATAAGTTTTGAAGCTTTAGAATTTGGTTCAGACCAAGTAATAGATATAATTGGGTCTAATCAGGTTTCCCAAATTCAAGGATCTGTTAAAGAAAATGGTGTATTACTCACTGATGTCGATGTTGTTTTAAAAGATTCTAACGACAAAGAACTGGAAAGAATACCCTCTACTGACGGTAACTTTACATTTGCTGGGGTAATTAATGGATTAGACTATGCATTAACTGTCGAAAAGGACTATTATTCATTTACAACTTTATCCTATACAGCCATAAGTGCTGACCAAACCAATCAAGAATTAGAGGGTACTAGAAATATGCATACCATTAGTGGAGCGATTACCACCGATTCGGACCCCTTAGATGGCGTAACGGTTACAGTTTCAGGAAATGGACAAAATTACACCGATACTTCCGACACTAATGGAGATTATCTCATTGCAACTATTCCTGCCGGCTACAACTATTCGGTGACACCTACTAAAAATGGCGTAGTTTTTAATCCCGAAAATATTCAAGTAAATCTTTTAGATGAAGATAGAACACTAAACTTTTCTGAAAATGTTGGTTTAATTTATGGAACGGTTAAAAAGGGTAATACGCCTGTAGCGGGAGCTGATGTTCACCTAATTCTGAACTATGCAGATAGTAGTCATGAATATGATGATAGTAACCATGCGATAACGAATGCTAATGGAGAGTACTTCTTTGAAGAAACAATTCTTGATGGTTACTTGATATTTAGTTTAAAATTAAATGCTTGGCAAAACAACGCCACCACATATTTTCCTGCTTTAACAGGGGTTTCAGTTCCTACAACCCCACAAGAATTTAATTTTAATTCGGAACAGGTAATGCCTCAGATAACAATTAATATGCCCAATCAAGCAGATATAAGCTTAACGTATGGGACAGCAGTAGATTTAGAAGCTTTGGTTGAATTATCCTTTGATGATGGTAGCACCACCATCAACTCAGTAACATTTGATATTGATGGGACAACTATAAGTCATAGTAATACTGGAAGTACTTACACAGGTTCTTGGTCTCCTACAGACTCAGATTATGGAGCAACCCATACATTTAAGGTTACAGCCGAAAGTTCTAACTTAGAAAGTGTAGAAGAAACATTTGATTTTACTTTAGAATGTACAGGATCTAATTGTCCGAACATAGCGCCAAAAATTGTGCGGAACTCACCTACTAATACTACCATAAATCAAAACAATGGTTTTGAAAACATTCCTATTTCCGTAACTGCAACAGATTCGGATGGTACAGTAAGTTCGGTAACAATTGCTATTGATGGTGCTACAGCCACCAATATGACCGCAGGTGCTAATAACACCTATTCGTATGATTTTACGCCATCAAGTCACAAAGACTACACTGTAGTTATTACCGCTACTGATAATGAAAATGACACAACGACATATACAACCACGCTAAGCATTATAAACTCAGAATTTGTACCACTTCCTAGCGGAAATATAATTTTGGGCTATGCGCAAAATTGGGAAACTCCAGGTCCTTTTTTATATTATCGCGAGATAGCCGAAACAAACTACAATGTAGTTATGTATTCGTTCATTGAAACAGAAAACCAAAATGGCTACACACCAAAATTAACTATTAATTCTGTACGATATCAAAATAATGGTGCTTTTGACGAACAACTGCTTAAAGATGATATACAAGAATTAAGAGATAGCGGTGTGCCTGTAATTGCATCTATTGGCGGGCAAAATGGGCATGTAGAATTAAAAACTATTGCACAAAAGGACGAATTTGTTCAAGGGTTGAAAGATATAATAGACACCTATGGCTTTGACGGTGTAGATATAGACTTTGAAATGAATTCAATGAACTTTGGGGCAGGGACTTTAACCGATTTTTCATACTCTAGCATTTCTGAAACAGATCCAGAAAAAAATAATTCATTAAAATATCCAAAATTAAAGTTTATAATAGATGCCTTTAAGGAATTGAAACAACACTACGGTTCTGGTTTTATTATCACTTGCGCACCAGAAACCGCATATGTACAAGTAGGATATGTTAATTATGGAGATCACGTTGGTTCATTTTTACCAGTGATCCATAATTTAAGAGATGAACTCGATTTAATAATGGTACAATTGTATAACACAGGTTCTATTAATGCAATAGGTGGAGCAGTATATAATTCTGCCATTCCAGATTTTTTAACTTCCATGTCAGATATGTTAATAACTGGATTTAATGTGGCATCTACTGGATTTCATTTTTCTGGCTTACCAGCGTCAAAAATTATGGTAGGTATTCCTGCATGTCCTAGCGCTGCCGGTTCTGGTTATATCCCCCCTACAGAAACAATAAAAGCATTAGATTATTTACGGTTTGGAACAGATTTCTCTGGACGAAATTATACCTTGCAAAATGGCGCTCATCCAGCTTTAAGAGGCGTTATGACATGGTCTATTAATTGGGATGCAAATACATCATGTGCATCGGAATATGAATTTTCAACAAGCTATTATGATTATTTTAATGCCACAGCTAGCGTCAATGAAAACACGTTTAATAATGAGATTAAGCTTTATCCCAACCCAGCAGGCAATCAATTAACAATTGAGAGTAAGCATGCAGTACGATCATTAAAAATCTACAGTATTCTAGGGAAAGAAATACATTCTATTCTTGATCCAGTCAAAACTTTTGATGTTTCATTTTTATCTAGCGGTTTGTATCTTGTTCAATTTCAAACAGATGCAGGGAAAGCTTACAGAAGATTAATTAAAAAATAAATCCAAAACATTCTTATTTTTTGGGGTTTAAAACTTCTGAAAAATAGGAATGTTTATCTAAGATTTGTAAGGCTAGCCTCTAAATTTCGACAAACTGATTGTGTTATTCTAAATAATCAACCTATGCATAAGGAAATCAAGCTTTTGTTTCTATTGATTCTTTTTCAAACTTCTAGTGTGTCTTTTGGAGCTAATTTTTACCCCTTAGAATTTAGTGTAGAAATTGAAAAACCAAACACTCATTTTTTAAATGATCTTGAAGATTTAATAACGGAATCGGAATGGTTGACCTATTTTCCTTACAGATGGGGTTATGATATTAATACGGGTCAAAGAACAGGAGATTTTTATACCTATAAAAAATTTAAAGAGGCTATAGAAAATATTAGTAAATACGAATTGCTAATTGAAAGACGTTGTGGAACAAACCAGGTAAAGATCACACATACAAATACAGAAACTGGAATACATACCGTTACATCTATAAGTCCTGATTATAATGCGCCTCGGAATTTGACAGTGCCTTTGGTAAAAGAAAGAGTTTTTTATAAAAATTTCTTATCTGAAGGAACACTAACCACTAGAAAAAGAGAACTAGCGGCTTTCTTAGCTAATATTTCTCATGAAACCACTGGGGGGCCCGCTGTTGGAAATACGTATGAATGGGGCTTGTTTTTTAGAGAAGAAGGTGAAAACACTGCTGAGCCTCCAAACACTTATGTGTCTCCAAATACAGAATATCCACCAGTAGCCGGAAAATCTTATCACGGTCGCGGACCAATTCAATTGAGTTACAATTACAATTACGGCCCCGCAAGCGAACATATTTTTGGCGACAAAAATATATTGCTTTCTAATCCTGAGTTAGTTTCTTCAGATGCCGCAATCGCATTTATGACTGCTATTTGGTTTTGGATGACACCACAATTCCCAAAACCTTCTGCACATGACGTAATTGTAGGCAATTGGACACCAACAGCAGACGATTCTGAAGGAAACCGAATAGCTGGTTTAGGTATGACTATAAATATCATTAATGGTGGCGTTGAATGTGGATTTAATAACCCTGGAGAGAAAGATCAGGTAATAGATCGAATTAAATATTATGAGCGCTACACTGGAATTTTAGGAATAAGCACCGATATTGACGGCTCAAATGACTGTGATACCTGTGGCTGTAAATCGATGCTTAATTATGGGAACAAAATGTCAAATGAATCATGTGAACCAGAAGATATAATTTCAATTACCATTACAGAGCCTGTCAATGGCGCTTTAATTCATGACCCTCAGTTAGTTTCAAGATCGGTGACTTCAGAATATCCTACAGATAAAGGCGTTGCAACGGCGTTTAAATTATCAATAGACGCTGCTATTTATGATGATGAAAATTTAGAGTGGACGCCTCGGTTTTTTAAGTCCTACCTTTTGAGGGCTTCAGTAAATATTAACAATATTCCGTATGAAGACACTGGACTAGTTACTATATATGATGATGTAAACGCTATTGATTGTACTAATATACCGACTTGGATGGCAGATGAAGTTTATGGCGCATCAGGAATCGTTGTAAGTCATGAGGGAAAACTTTATGAATCGGGTTATTATACTACTGGTAAAAATCCTACTACTAGTAGTGGTAATGGGGGTGATCCCTGGATAGAAATTGGGACGTGTATCACAAACAATGCGCCAACGCTAAGTATTTCAAGTGAAGACAAACAATCCTATTACGAAATTACAGCAACCGCAGCAGATGGAGATAATGGGTTGTTTTTTATCGATTTTTTTGTAGATGGAGAACTCAAAGAGACTTATAATCCTAGAAATATTCCGTCTGAGGTTATTAATACTACGGCGCGGGATTTTTCTTTTGTACCAGGGGCTTTTGGAAAAGTGGTGTTAAATAACACAAACACAGTCAAACTTATTGCGTATGATAAATATGGAGCGTATGCTACAGAAGAAATCATGATTACTTTTGAAGATTCAGACAGTGATGGAATCATTGATTTTAATGATCAATGCCCTAATACTGCGGCTAACGTAGAAGTTGGAACAGATGGATGCGCTTCAACATTTGGGATTGATACAAATGAAACTGATAAAATACATATTTATCCAAATCCATCTACTCGTAGTTTTAGAGTTAACGCCGCTGTTAAGGCTTTAAATGTTTATAGTATAACAGGAAAACGAATTCTGGAATTTAAAGAACACACTAATAATGAGCCGTATAATATATCCAACCTTAAACAAGGGTTATATATAATTGAAATCATTAATACAGCTACCACCACAATTTATAAAAAAGTACTTAAAAAATAAAGTTATGAAAGACACTTTGTGCTATGTGCTCATTTTTTCATTGTTTTTCACTCAAAACGTTACTAGTGCAAAAACCACTATAAATAGTAATAATGAACATGAATTATCAACAACAAAAGAATTAGATGTTGCTGTAAATTCTTCGGATTGTGGCATACCTAAATGGTATTCAGATTTAGAATACTTATACGTAACTTCTAACCCATTAGTAGCAAATACTGACAAATTTGTTGAATACAATGGTAAAATATATAAAAACAATGGTTATGTAGGAATAGGTGAGTCGAACCCTTCAATCAATTCAAAATGGACATTGGTCACGAACAGTTGTAGTAATTTATCGTCATTACCATTGGCCGATAACTGTGATCTTTCAAGAGCATGGAGTTCGGATACTTTTAATTACAATGAAAATGATTTGGTCTCTTTTAATGGTGGATTATACAGAGCAAAAGGCTGGGTGTCTGGAATGGATGTTCCAGATAGATATGGGCAATACGATTTTGTAGGAATTTGTTTAAACAACCCTGAAATTTCAACATTCTTTAATACAGAAATCACAATTATTCAACCAGATCAGCTTGAAGAGATCGATATTTCTGCAGAAATTAGATCATTTGGGATTGAATTAACCGAAGTGAAATTTCAAGTAAAAAAAGTTTCAGAAGCAAATTTTGTGAGTTATAATATGACTTCAACACAAAACAATCCAGAAGATTATATATATGCTTGGTTAGCTGCTGAATATGGGGTGTATAATATTAAAATTTCTGCCAAAAATAGTGTGAATCAATATGTTGAAGTTACAGGTAAAATTGTGCTATCACGAACAGCACCAACAGAGATTAGGTTTGTTTCACCAGAAAATAATACGCGTCATTCTCAAGAAATCTTAGCGCCTATAGCAATCGTATTTTTCGTAGATATAAATAATTCACCTATGGAAACTGTTGAGATTACTGAACAAGGAACAAACGTATCAACCCCGATAACTATAAATGCCACGGGGAATTATTCATGGGACTGGACCCCTTCGGCCTACGGAGCTCACACTATTGAACTTAAGGTCACAAATACTATAGGCGGTATAGAAACAGAAAGATTTCAATATTTAGATATTGTCGTCATATCTTCAGATTGTGGGATTCCAAAATGGTACTCAGATGTATCTTATTTAACACCTAACCCATCTTCAAACATCAAATATTTTGTCGAATACGATGGCAAAATATATGAAAATACTGCTTTTGTAGGAACAGGTGAGTCAAATCCTTCAATCAACTCAAAATGGACATTGGTCACGGATAGTTGTGATAATTTATCGTTACTGCCATTAGCTGATAATTGTGAATTTGCAAGAGCTTGGAGTTCGGATACTTTTAATTATAATGAAAATGATTTGGTGTCTTTTGAAAACGGTTTATACCGAGCAAAAAGTTGGGTCTCTGGAGAAGATTCTCCTGACAGATATGCACAATACGATTTTGTTGGAATTTGTGTTAACAAGCCAGAAATTTCAACAGCGTTCAACAAGGAAGTCGTTCTGCTACAACCAAATGGTCTGGAGTCTATTGAAATAGCAGCAAATATTAACTCGTTTGGAATTGATTTGTCTGAGGTAAAATTTCATATAAAAAGTTATTCAGAGGCTAATTTTACAAGTTTTGAGATGACTTCAACAAATCAAGAAGACTATACGTATTCTTGGTTAGCTACGGATTATGGGGTGTATAATATTAAAATTTCTGCCAAAAACAGAGCGAATCAATATGTTGAAATTACAGGAACTATTGTGCTATCCAAAGTAACACCACCAGAAATTAAAATTATTTCACCAGAAAATAACACACAATTTTCTCAAAAAACGTTAGAGCCTATAGAAATTGTTTTTAGCATAGACCGTAAAGGATCATTAATGGACACTGTTGAGGTCTTTGAGCTTGGAACAGGAGCGACAACATCACTCTCTATAGATGCCGAAGGTATTTACGCTTGGATTTGGACGCCTTCGGCTTATGCAACTCATACTATTGAAATTAAAGCAACCAATAAAATAGGAGATTTTCAAATAGAAAGATTACAATATAAAGTTGAAAACCCTGCAGAAGAATCCGTGTCGTTTGAAGACAGTGAACTGTATCAAATTTCAGCAACATTTACGTCAGATAAAGTATTTACCTTCGATAAAGACATCACAGGTTTGAAAATGCGAGACCCTAGTTTGGCTAACCTTAGTTTTGCTGGAAATAAGCTTACTGTAAAGTCAAATCGTGTAGGACGTTCTGGGTTGAGACTAACAACTAACGATGGAGTCTATTATTTAGGACTTCGGGTAGATTATGCAGATGGAAGAGTAGCTGGTTTGCCTGATTATGTTTCAATTGGATCCGTTTCAGAAGATGTCCCTTTAGATCTTGATTTTTGGCAAGATTTAGATGATGATCTAATGAAAAACAAAAGAGTAGACACCCGCTATATTTATGTAAATGGAGGTGCAGATACGGGTTGGCCAATTGACAACCCAAAGCGCGTAGAAAATTATGTAAAAAACAGCCTACGTTATGGACTTATTCCAACGTTTATTTATTATCAACTTCCAGATAAAAACGAAAGTTACTACATCAATGATATCAGTATTCGAGACCCTAAATACATGAAGAAATACTTTAATAATATTGAGCTTTTTCTAAATGAAGTTCAAAAATTTATTAAAGACGAGTTATTTGTTGTTGTACTTGAGCCCGACTTTTTAGGCTACCTTCAACAACGGGGTGAAGGGCCAGAAAGAGAAACTGCCGTAGGTTTAAATGATGAAATTGCGCTTGGAACTGGAACACTTCTGAATTTAGTAACGAGAGTCAATAGAGAATTTGATGATAAACGTAAAAATGAAAACCTCAACTTATTATATGGTTGGCAATTAAATTTATGGGCAAAACCAGATGTTGCCACAAGTAGAGGAATTGTTAGAGAAACAGATAATGTTTCTGGAGTTGGTGGCGGAGATTTTGAAACACAATTAGAAAAAATTAGACAAACAGCAAGAGATATTACACAATACGGAATTGATGTAGGAATTTTATCACATAACGCAGATTTTGTATCTATTGATAAATATGGATTGGATGCTATTGCAGGTGCTACACCAGATTATACAAACCCAGACCCCTTAACACAGCCCGAAACGTTTACTTGGTTTTGGAATAATGACCATTGGATAAATTACTTAGAATTTGTAAAAAGCATGCATGAGTTATCTAACAAACATATCGTCTTATGGCAGGTACCCATAGGTCATATCAATAAATCACAGTCCATTTCTGCTTACACAAACTCAAGATTTACAGACCTTTCAAACGAGAGTCAAAAGTACGAAGACAGTGCGACAACTTTTTTCTTTGGCGACGAATTTCTTGCCGAGAGCGACGAGCGCTATGCTTATTTTTCTCAAAATAAACACCAAGATCCTAAATTAACGTTTGATCCACTAACTAAAAAAATCACTTATGGAAGCCACATGGAAGAGGCTCAAAATGCTGGTGTTCGGATGATACTTGGAGGTGCTGGAGTTGGAGCCAGTACTGATGGTGTTGGGAACCCGCCAACGGATGATTATTTTTGGATTCAAAAAGTACAGGAATATTACCAAAATGATTTAGTAGAATTAATAGACACAGATAATGATGGGGTTAATGATTTTGATGATTTATGTCCACAAACGCCAGTTGGAGAATCTGTTGATGAGAACGGTTGTTCAGAAACTCAAAAAGATGATGATATTGATGGCGTAAACAATACTGTTGATTTGTGTATGTTTACACTAGGCGGTGAAACAGTAAATTTAGACGGTTGTTCAGAAAGTCAATTAGACTCTGATAATGATTTAATCACCAATGATATTGATCAATGTCCTAATACTGCTGCAGGAGTGGAAGTTGACGAAAATGGGTGTGACGCATCATTAAGTGTCAAAACCCTCGAAATAGATAACGTGAAAATTTATCCAAATCCATCTATGAATGATTTTACGGTTAATATTTCAGTTAACGTATTGAAAATTTATAGCACAACAGGACAACTAATTTTAAGTGCTAAAGAAAACACCCACAAAAAGCCGTATGACATATCTCATCTTGAAAAAGGGGTCTATTTCATTGAAATTATTAGTATTACTAATAAAAGAACGATTAATAAACTAATAAAACTCTAAACAGCTATTGCCTTTACTAACTTTGAGTTGAGGATTTAAGTTGATTATTTTTAATTAGTATTTAAATTGATAAAAAGAGTCTTACAGGCGTAAACAGCAGATTAATAATATGCTATGCCTGAGTTAGCCTAATATAGTGTCAACAGAACCCCCAAATGTTATTTGCAAAACACTTGCCCGAAAACGACTTTAAGCAGTCAATAAAAAAGGGGGGTATTCGGAAGCAAAAGCGTGATAATAGATACATTTAAAATAAGTTCTAAATAATTTAGGTGGATAGATTAAATTTATCTAAATTTGCAGCTCGAAAAACATAGGTTCATACCTTGTTGATTGATATAATCTCTGAAAATCAGCGATTTACATGTCCCAAGCTTAGTGCGAGGGAAAAACGGAAAAAGTACAATTCAGGGTTGAAACGTATTTTGACCCTTTGTTTTGTAATAAAAAGAATTAAATAATAAATAAATAAATATGTCTGGGTTAATAGGAAAAAAAATCGGAATGACCAGCATCTTCGACGCAAATGGTAAAAACATGCCATGTACCGTTTTAGAAGTTGGACCATGCGTTGTTACCCAAGTCAGAACCGAAGAAGTTGACGGCTATGCAGCACTTCAACTAGGTTTCGATGACAAGACAGAAAAAAGTGCTACGAAAGCTGATTTAGGTCACGCCAAGAAAGCAGGTACTTCTGTTAAGAGAAAAGTCGCGGAATTTAAAGGATTTGATGAGGAGTACAAATTAGGAGACAGTATAACAGTAGACCATTTCGCTGAAGGTGAATTTGTTGATGTTTCTGGGACTTCAAAAGGTAAAGGATTTCAAGGGGTTGTAAAACGTCATGGATTTGCAGGTGTGGGTCAAGCAACTCACGGTCAGCACAACCGTTTACGTGCACCAGGATCTATTGGTGCGGCTTCGTATCCAGCTCGAGTTTTCAAAGGAATGAAAATGGCAGGACGAATGGGAACCGACACAGTCAAAGTTCAAAATTTAAGAGTTTTAAAAGTAGTAACTGAAAAAAATCTACTAGTGATTAAGGGTTGTGTCCCTGGTCCCAAAAACGCTTATGTAATTATTCAGAAATAATGAAAGTAGCAGTTTTAGATTTAAACGGAAAAGATACAGGTAGAAAGGCAGACCTTTCTAAAGATGTATTTGCTATAGAGCCAAATAATCATGCGGTATACCTAGACGTTAAGCAATATCTTGCAAACCAACGTCAAGGAACTCATAAGTCAAAAGAAAGAGCTGAGATTTCGGGAAGTACACGAAAGATCAAGAAACAAAAAGGAACTGGTACAGCTCGTGCGGGTAGTATCAAGTCTGGTGTGTTTAGAGGTGGAGGTCGTATGTTCGGTCCAAGACCAAGAAACTACGGTTTCAAGTTAAATAAAAATGTAAAGCGTTTAGCGCGTAAATCTGCATTTACAATTAAGGCTTCTGAAAAATCAATTACGGTTATAGAAGACTTTACATTTGATTCTCCTAAAACAAAGAATTTTACAGCGGTATTAAAGGCCTTAGGTCTTGATACCAAAAAATCATTGTTTGTCTTGGGTGGCTCAAATAATAATGTATATTTGTCGTCGCGGAATTTAAAGGGGTCTGAGGTTTTAATTGACTCAGAAATAAGTACTTATAAAATTCTAAACGCGAATCAAGTAGTGCTTTTTGAAAGCGCATTGAAAAATATTGAAACGAATTTAAGTAAATAAGAAAACCATGAGTATCTTAATTAAACCAATAATCACAGAGAAAGCTACACTAGCGAGTGAGTTGAAAAACTGCTACAGTTTTCAGGTGAATACGAAGGCGAACAAGGTAGAAATCAAAAAAGCAGTTGAAGCTGCTTACGGTGTTTCTGTTGAAAAAGTTCGTACAATAAATGTCCGTCCAGATCGAAAAACCAAGTTTACAAAAACAGGGATTCAACATGGTAAAACAAATGCTGTTAAAAAGGCACTTGTACAACTGGCGGAAGGTGAAACGATTGATTTATACGCTAATATCTAATTAGACAAACATGTCAGTAAGAAAATTAAAACCAATCACCCCAGGACAGCGATTTAGAGTAGTAAACGGTTATGACGCCATTACTACTGATAAGCCGGAGAAGAGTTTATTAGCTCCGAAAAAACGTTCAGGTGGTAGAAACAGTCAAGGAAAAATGACCATGCGCTATATCGGTGGCGGTCATAAAAAGAGATATCGTATTATCGATTTCAAAAGAGACAAAGCTGGAATTCCAGCCGAGGTGAAATCTATAGAATACGATCCAAACAGAACGGCATTTATTGCACTTCTCAATTATCAAGATGGTGAAAAACGCTATATCATTGCACAAAACGGTCTTCAAGTAGGACAGAAGTTAGTGTCTGGTGAAGGTGTTGCTCCAGAAATTGGAAATGCATTGCCACTAAGTCAGATTCCATTAGGAACCATCATTTCTTGTATCGAACTTCGTCCGGGACAAGGTGCTGTTATGGCACGTAGTGCTGGTGCTTTTGCACAATTAATGGCAAGAGACGGTAAGTTTGCTACGGTAAAATTACCATCTGGTGAAACGCGCTTATTATTGTTAGGTTGTAACGCTACTATTGGTGTTGTATCTAATTCAGATCACCAATTATTGGTTTCTGGTAAAGCAGGTAGAAGCCGTTGGTTAGGAAGACGTCCAAGAACAAGACCAGTTGTTATGAATCCAGTCGATCACCCAATGGGTGGTGGTGAAGGAAAATCATCAGGTGGACATCCACGTTCAAGAAACGGTATTCCAGCTAAAGGATTTAGAACTCGTTCTAAGACTAAAGCAAGCAATAAGTATATTATAGAACGTAGAAAGAAATAATAAGACATGGCAAGATCATTAAAAAAAGGACCTTTCGTTCATTATAAGTTAGAGAAAAAAGTTGCTGCTAATGTAGACGCTAACAAAAAAACAGTTATCAAAACTTGGTCTAGAGCCAGTATGA
>Ga0209136_1002080_pt1 | contig 12469 bp, 10 predicted proteins | sample SaaInl0LU_22_DNA_FD_184640 | JGI IMG/M metagenome (GOLD analysis project Ga0209136, IMG submission 184640) | Marine microbial communities from expanding oxygen minimum zones in the Saanich Inlet - ESP_90LU_22_DNA (SPAdes) (version 2) | ecosystem: Environmental > Aquatic > Marine > Intertidal... | reverse complement strand
CCCAAGCATTACAAATGGTTGAAACTTTTTTAGATACTACATTTGAAGGAGGACGTCACCAAAATAGAGTATCCAAAATTAGCTGTTCTTAGATAAGAATAAGAAAAATATGAAAATCATAAATAAAGGATTTTTATATTTTTTTAATATCCTAAATTTTTACGTGTTCGTTTTAAAACAGTTGAGGCAATATTTTTTGCTTTTTTCGCCCCAATCAATAGCGCTTTGTCTATTTCATCTAGGTGGTTCATGTAATAATGATAACGTTCTCTTTCTGTAGAAAAAGTATCAATAAGAAGCTCGTAGTACGCTTGTTTTGCGTGGCCATAACCAAAGTTTCCATCCAAATATTTGGCTTTTAAATCTTCGATTTGCTCTTCAGAAGCAATCAATTTATACAAAGCAAATAAATTACAAGTGTCTGGATTTTTAGGTTCTTCCAAAGGAGTGCTATCCGTTTGAATTTTCATCACTTGTTTGCGTAATTTTTTATCCTCTAAAAAAATATCAATGGTGTTACCTTGAGACTTACTCATTTTACCTCCGTTAGTGCCAGGAACATACATAGTATCTTTCTGGATTTTAGCTTCTGGTAAAATAAAAGTTTCTCCCATTTGGTGATTGAATCTACTCGCAACATCGCGTGTCATTTCGAGGTGTTGCAATTGGTCTTTACCTACAGGAACAATTTCTGCATCGTACAATAATATGTCAGCAGCCATAAGCATTGGATAAGAAAACAACCCAGAATTTACATCTTCCAAACGGTCTGCTTTGTCTTTAAAAGAATGCGCCAATGTCAATCGTTGGTAAGGAAAAAAACAACTCAAATACCATGAAAGTTCCGTTGCTTCAGGAATATCACTTTGTTTGTAAAATACAGATTTTTCAACATCTAAACCAAAAGCTAACCAGGCAGCAGCAGTGCTGTAGGTGTTTTTTCTTAGGACGTCACCGTCTTTTATTTGGGTCAATGAGTGCATGTCTGCAATAAACAAAAACGACTCGTTGTTCGGATCGTTTGCCATTTCAATAGCAGGTATAATAGCTCCTAATAAATTTCCTAAATGAGGGGTTCCAGTACTTTGAACACCAGTTAATATTCTTGACATTTTGGTATGTTTGAACTACAAAAGTAAACATTCTATAAGAATTTTTTCAAGCTTCAAAGAGATAAATGTCAATTAGAAAGGTCTGTCATATTTTGAGTACTTTTGAAAACATGAAAAAATTAGTAGGTAATGTATTCAGATTGCTTTGGCGCATTTGGTTTTATGTTCTCTTTGGGATAGTCATACTTTTAGGAGCTCCTATTTTGTTCATTGTAACAGCCAAAGAAAAATGGTACACATTATTTTTCAAAATAGCTCAAATTTGGGCAAAAATAATTCTGATAGGTATGGGGTTTCGAGTGTCACAAAAGGTGATAGAAGAGACTATACCTGAAAAAAGTTACGTTTTTATTGCCAATCACACTTCTATAATTGACATTATGTTGATGTTGGCAGTCGTTAAAAACCCTTTCGTTTTTGTGGGAAAATCAGAATTGGCAAAAATTCCCGTTTTTGGATATTTTTACAAAAAAACCTGTATTCTAGTGGATAGAGCCGATACAAAAAGTAGACAAAAAGTATTTAGGGAAGCACAAAGAAGAATTGATACAGGTTTGAGTATTTGTATTTTTCCGGAAGGCTTAGTTCCAGCTGACGAATCGATTGTGTTATATGATTTTAAAAAAGGCGCATTTCGTTTGGCAATAAAACACAAGTTGCCCATAGCTCCTCTTGTTTTTTATGACTGTAAGAAGTATTTTTCGTATACTTTTTTTAGTGGCTCTCCAGGGGTTTTGAGAGTAAAAAAATTACCAATTTTTTCAACGGAAAAATTAGAAATTGATGCTGAAAAAGAGTTGAAAAAAGAAGCTTACAATTTAATTTACCAAGAATTAATAACTTCTGAACACTTTTAAAGGATAGATTGAGAATTCATCGTTTAAAATCGATTGCAATTTTTTGTTGTGATTTTTTTAGCAAAGGAATTATATTTTCCAATTTTTGTAAGGGTTTTTAGACAGTTCAGAATTGTAATATTTTACATTACCAGTTACTTCTTTGCCTAGCCAAGAAGGTTTTGCAAAACTTTCATTTTCCTTGGTCAATTCTATTTCAGCAACCACCAAACCTTTATTTTTTCCTGAAAATACATCTACTTCAAAAGTATGCTTTCCCGATTTTATGAGGTAGCGTATTTTTTCGATGACTCCTTTTTCACAGAGCTCCAATAGACGGTTTGCTTCCACAAGAGTGATTTCTTTTTCAAACTCAAATCGACTCGTTCCGCTGTCGTTGCTTTTCCCTTTGATGGTTAAAAAACCTTGTTCATTAGAAACACGTACGCGCACAACTCTATTTTTATCAGAGTTTAAAAAACCCTGCTTGATTTGTTTTTGATCAAAACTTTCTTTGATAAAAAAAGTATTATTTACCAAAAATTTTCGTTCTATTTCAGGATTCATTCTGCTATCAAATGGTTTTTATAAAACTACTAAATTAATTGTTTGTCAAGGTTTCGAATAATAATAAATATATTTGTAATATGCGCAGAGAACATCAGAAAATTTCAGGACTAATAAAGCTCTTTGTTTTTCTAGTAGGTTTCAATTTTTGGGCACAGACAGATTACAGTGCAAGATGGGAGGATTTTTATTCCTATAGCAATATAAAAGACTTTGCATTGGTAGGAAACGACCTGTACTCAATAGTCGACAATTCTGTGTTTGTTTATGACCAAGATTCAGAAGAATTAAGAAAACTGTCTTCCATCCAAGGATTGTCAGGGGGCGCAACCTCTGCAGTGCACTACAGCGCTGCAAATTCGATTTTGGTGGTAGGGTATGAGAACGGAGTAATTGATATTATTGACAACAACGAAATTATAGATAAGGTTGTAGCCATAGCCCTTTCTGACGTGTCTAATGAAAAGAAAATCAACAGCATTTACGAATACAACAATGTTCTCTATCTGTCCATGCCATTTGGAATTGTTACGTACGATATTGTAAACAAAGAATTTATAGATACCTTTTTTATAGGAAGCAACTCTTCTGCAGTAGCTATACGTGATGTCATAATCAATAGCAATACAATTTACGCAGCCACAGAAGCGGGGGTTTATACAGCTGATTTGGATCAAAACTTGAATGATTTTAACAATTGGACCGTGCATTTTTCAGGAAGTTTTGACAATTTTAAATTATTTCAAAGAGATTTGTTGTGTAGCAAAGGGAGTGATATTTATAAAATAGTGAACGAAGATACACTTGAACAGAAAATAAGGATGTCTTCAACAGTAGTGGACTTGAATTCAGATACAGCAAATTTAATTGTAGGGACCCGTTCAAACGCCAAAGTTTTTGATGTGAATTATACAGAAAAAGTAACGTTTACAGAAAGTTACATCAATTCAGTTTTAATCCATGGAACAACTGTTTTTTTAGGAACCTCGGACAAGGGCGTGTTGAAAAGCGTTTTGGAAAACCCATTAGACTTTACAGAAATTCATCCTGAAGGTCCGCTGTCAAATAACATTTTTTCAATCTCCGTGAAAAACAATCATGTGTGGACTGTTTATGGAGGGTACAATAGATCTTACGGTCCATTTGGAATGAAAAAAGATATCAGTCATTACAACGGTTCCGGATGGGTTCACATTCCATACGCATCTTTCAACGCAAAAGACCTAGTTCACATAACATTCGATCCAGAAAATGTAGAGAAAGTCTATGTGAGCTCATGGGCTCAAACCAACGGCACTCCAAGCAACGAAACAGGAGGGGTTTTGGTATTAGAAGACAACGAATATGTCGACTTTTGGAACAATTACAACAGTCATTTAGAAGAAGCTTTGCCTGAATCAACCAATTATGTCACGGTAAGAGTCGATGGAACAGGTTTTGACAGTAGTGGAAATTTTTGGGCAGCAAATAGCTTGGCTCCTGGGACGGTTTTGAAGAAAAGAACCCCTGATGGCACTTGGTCTGATCACGATATGGGTGTTTCAGGATTGTCTACAGATATGAATAAAATGATTGTTGACGACCGAGATAATATCTGGATAGGAACACGAAGATCAGGATTGTTTGGATATTCTTCACAAACGAATGAACCGGTAATATTGACAGTAGAAAACGGACTTCCAGCGGACAACGTGAGAGCCATAGCTACAGATTCTAGGAATAATATTTGGATTGGAACCTCCAAAGGTTTGGTTGTTTTAAGAGATGTAAATAATGTTTTTTCTGACAGTTTTGAAGAGGCAGCACCGGTTATTATTGTTTACGATGGATCCAATCAAAAGCTCTTAGGAACCTCAGAAGTAAACGCAATTTTGGTAGATGGAGCAGACAACAAATGGTTTGGAACCACAAATGGAGGTGTTGTACAAACCAACCATAACGGAGATGTAACACTAGCGAGTTTTAATACCGAAAATTCACCACTTCCATCAAATAATATTCGGAGAATACAAATAGATGAAAGCACAGGAAAACTATATTTTTTAACGGACAAAGGAATGGTTTCTTTTGATAGTGACATAGCTCCTTATGGAGAAGAATTGACAGACGTCTATGCCTTTCCTAACCCCGTATTGCAACAGCACAATGAAGTAACGATTTCAGGAAAAGAAGGAGCAACGCTGCCTTATGGGACAAATATTAAAATTTTGGATGTTGCAGGAAATTTAGTTTTTGAGGCCAATACCCTCGAAGGGCAGTCTAGTTTTGGAGGGAAAGTTGTTTGGAACAAAAAGAATTTATCAGGGAATAAAGTGGCCTCAGGAGTTTATATTGTGTTGCTATTCAACACAGAAGGCGCTCAAACCTCCACAACTAAAATTGCCATAGTCAACTAATGCAAATCACCACACAAGCCATTGTTTTGAATGCCATTAAATATGGAGATTCCAGTTTGATTGTAAAATGTTTTACAAAAAAATCTGGCATGAAGTCCTACATGCTCCGAGGTGTTCTAAAAAGCAAGAAAGGCAAATTAAAGCCCGCCTATTTTCAACCTTTGAACCAATTAGAGCTTACCGCTTCTCACAATAACAAAGGAAATTTAAACACTCTAAAAGATACCCGAATTACGTACCCGTACGAATCTTTGTATCAGAATTACACAAAACAAGCGGTCACCTATTTTTTAGCCGAACTATTGAACAATTGTTTGCAAGAAAATGAGGAGAACACAGCGCTTTTTATTTTTTTAGAAACATCATTGAAGTGGCTTGATTTACACCAAAATTCAGAAAATTTTCATTTGGTTTTTCTTATAAAAATCACGAGATACCTGGGTTTTTATCCAGAAATATCCGGTTGTGAAAAAAATTATTTTGGGCTCAAGGAAGGAAGGTTTTTAGAGAACCCACCGTATACTGATTTTGTATCAGGAAAAGAATTAATTCTTTTCAAAGAGTTGTTAGGCACAAATTTTGATAGCATGGACAAAGTACTTTTAAATGTGGCTGACCGACAAAAATTATTAGAGGTTCTTATGAAATATTTTGAACTTCATTTATCAGGATTTCGAAGGCCTCGATCCATTCAAGTATTGAAAGAATTGTTCAGTCAATGATGAAAATAGTAATAGCACTTTCTTTGTTTTGCAGCGTTTTTGTGAAAGCACAAACGCTCATAATAGTGGAAAATGATTCAGGACTTCCTGTAAAAGGTGTTTCCATATCCAATAAAGACAAATCCATCATTGTTTTTACAAACAGCCAAGGGAAAGTAGAGATTTCCTCATTTTCAAAAAACGCCGACCTTTTTGTATACCATTACTCCTATGTAAAGTTAAAAACAAATTACAAAAAGTTGCGTCAAAAGGATTTTTTGGTAGTTTTAAATAAAGTGACAGAAAAATTAGAAGAAGTTGTGTTATCCCTTTCAAAAGGAAGAGAGAATTTAGACCGAATTGCAGAACAAACCGTTATTTTTACTGCAAAAGAAATACAAAAAAGATCTCCTCAAACCTCTGCAGATTTGTTAGCATTGGCGCCAGGAATTAAGGTTCAGAAAACACAACTTGGGGGAGGGAGTCCTGTACTAAGAGGTATGGAGTCTAACCGCGTACTTCTGGTCATAGACGGTGTACGTTTGAACAACGCCATTTATAGAAAAGGACACCTTCAAAACTCACTTACGGTTTCCCCATCTATGTTGGACAGGGTCGAAGTTATTTTTGGCCCAGCCTCCATGTCTTATGGATCTGATGCTTTGGGAGGGGTCATTCATTATTACACGAAAATTTTAAAAACCTCTCAGTCCAAAGAAGTAAATTCTTCCTTGTTTACTAGAGTAAATTCCGTAAACAATGAATTCACCACTCAATTTGATGCAGAATTGAGTTTTAAAAAATCTGCCTTTTACACGAATGTATCTCTTTCCACTTTTGGAGATTTGCGAATGGGAAAAAGACGGTCACATGGTTTTGATCATTGGGGAAAGGTATTCGAGTATTCAAAAAACACAGCAGACGTTTTTAAGAGCACAAGCGATGTAAATACAAATCCGAATGTGCAAAGAAACACTGGCTATTCTCAAAAAGATTTTCTACAAAAAATTTATTTACCAGTGTCAAACGATACAGAGGTGATGCTGAATTTTCAATATTCAGAATCTTCTCACATTCCGAGGTTTGACAAACTTACAGAGCGAACTAATTCTGAAGATTTGAAATTTGCAGAATGGTCTTACGGCCCTCAAAAAAGACTTCTTTTTTCTACTCAAATATCTTTAGAAGAGGTTAATAGCTGGATAGACAAAGGAACAATCACTTTGGCTTACCAAGATATCAAAGAATCGAGAATTCAAAGAAAATTTTCGAGCCTGTTTGAGCGCTCTACCAGAAAGGAAAATGTAAAAGTTTTTAGTATCAATGCTGACTTCTCAGTAGCATTGACAGAGAAGAGCAATAGAATTTTAACATACGGTTTAGAAGCAGTTTACAACAAGGTTCATTCCAAGGCTATAGGTGCGATTTTAGACGTTGATATTTCAAAGAATAAAATTATTGGGGTTGACCGCTATTTTGATGTTCAGACACGATATCCAAACGAAGGAAGTGATTATTCTACCCAGGCCCTGTACATAGGGTATCGTCAAGATATAGATGCTAAAAACACCTTGAATACAGGAATACGTTTGACCAATACCCGATTAAACGCTTCTTGGGGAATTTCTTCAGAGACATCAATTCTGCTTCCTAGTGAAAAAATTTCTTTGAACAACGCTTCGGCAACAGCGACTATAGGACATATTTATAAACCGTCAAATTTGACAAAATTTAGTTTGGTAATGTCTTCTGGTTTTCGTTCTCCGAATATTGACGACATCGGTAAAATCAGAGAGAAAAATAGGGGTGTGACGGTACCAAACATAAATCTAAAACCGGAGTATGCATACAATTTTGAAGCAGGAATCAGACATTCCACAAAAAATCGCAGATTTCATGTAGGGTTCAATGCCTATCATACGATTTTAGACAATTATATTATCAGAGCTCCTTTTGATATTATTGCCCAAAAAGAAGGTTTTTCGGAAATACAGTACGAAGGAGAGTTAACACAAGTTTTTGCCAATTCAAATAGAGGAAGGGCCTATGTTCGAGGAGGAACATTCAGTTTTAGAGGAGAAATAAATCAACACTGGTTTGTAAATGGATCTTTGACACACACCCAAGGAAGAACTCTCGATACAAAAGAACCTCTATCTTCCATTCCTCCACTTTTTGGAGATATTTCAATGGGATTCAAAAAGCGCAGATTGCAGACGACGCTTCATTGTGTCTTTAACGCCGCAAAAAAAGTAGTAGACTACAACCTAAGCGAAGGAATCGATAATATTGAACAAACCCCTATTATCGATGAAAATGCAATAAAAGCTGATGAAAAATACGCAGGGACTCCGAAATGGTCCGTCTTAAATTGTTCTTTTGATTACGAATTAAAAGCCCATGTTGATTTGCAGTTAAGAGTTGACAATATTTTTGACCAACATTACAAAGAATTTGCATCAGGGATAAGTGCCCCAGGAAGAAATTATTCCGCATCCGTGCGGTATCTTTTTTAAGAAATCCAACAATTATAGTTATTTTTGCTATAATGAAGAATACCTACGGAAAAAAAGACAAATTAAAGAGTAAGAAAAGCATCGAAGAATTGTTTATCTGCGGAAAAACAATCACTTCATACCCCTTACGATTGGTGTTTTTGGAAGGAGAAAAAAGTTCACACCCAACACTACTTACAGGTGTTTCCGTACCCAAAAAAAAAGTTCCCAGAGCCGTTGATAGAAACCGAATCAAACGCCTGATGCGAGAATCTTTTCGTTTGCGCAAAACATTGTTTTTGGAGGAATTAACAAACGATTGCAATGTCATGCTTATTTTTTTGAACAAAAAAGACGTTCCTCTTGACCTATTGAATACTAAAATGAAAAAATTGGCGTTGGAGTTTAGTGAAAAAATTAGAGAAAAAACCAATTTCAAATAAATAGCAGCATTTTGAAAAGAACAATTGATATTTTGATGTCTTTTTCAGTAATCTTTTTTTTATTAGTTTGGCTCACCCCCCTGGTATCATTGATTCTATTTGTAACAACAAGAGAGAACCCTTTTTATAGCCAATTGAGAGTCGGAAGAAACGGGAAACTATTTCAGATATACAAGTTTCGAAGTATGAAAGGCGTCCCTCCTGTGAATGATCCATTGCTTTCGAAAGAGGAAACCCAAAGAATTACAAAATTTGGAAAACTTTTGCGAAAGTACAGAATTGATGAATTTCCTCAATTTTACAACGTGTTAATAGGTCAAATGAGTGTTGTTGGGCCTCGTCCAGAGAGAGCTCATTTTTTAGACCTAATAATCCGTCACATCCCGCGTTACAAAGAACTTCAAAAATTGAGACCAGGTATTACCTCTTTGGGTCAAATAAGATACGGCTATGCAGATTCTTTAGAGCAAATGAAATTAAGAGCCAGATACGATTTAGTTTATCTAGATAACTTATCTTTGTGGACAGATATAAAAATAATCCTTTACACCGTAATAGTAGTTATACAAGGAAAAGGAAAATAACAAGCCGTCACGACGGTTTGAGAGAAAACAAACAATATACAATGAACATTCTTATTTTAGGCGCAGGAGGGAGAGAACATGCGTTTGCATTAAAATTATCTCAAAGCAATCAAAAGCCAACACTTTTTATGGCTCCTGGAAATGCAGGCACCGCAACAATAGCGACAAATTTGCCGATTGACCCAGTAGATTTTCAGGCTGTAAAAAAAGAAGTTTTGGAGAACAGTATTTCAATGGTTATTGTAGGGCCTGAAGCTCCATTAGTTGCGGGTGTTCATGATTATTTTCTTAGTGATGACGATTTAAAACATATTCCAGTGATTGGTCCTAAAAAAGACGGAGCAGAACTGGAGGGCAGTAAAGAATTTTCTAAAAAATTCATGAAAAAACACGGCGTCCCAACAGCCGCTTACGAAGCCTTTACAAAAGAAACATTGGCAGCAGGAAAAGCTTTTCTTGAAACCTTGAAGCCGCCATTTGTATTAAAAGCAGACGGTTTAGCTGGAGGGAAAGGAGTCTTGATTTTAGAATCTTTAGAAGAAGCGAAGTCCGAGCTAGAGGACATGTTGACCAATCAAAAGTTTGGAGAAGCCTCTTCAAAGGTTGTGATTGAAGAATATTTAGACGGAATAGAATTGTCTGTTTTTGTTTTAACAGACGGAAAAAGTTACAAAGTATTGCCTTCAGCAAAAGATTACAAAAGAATCGGTGAAGGAGACAAAGGCTTGAATACAGGAGGTATGGGTGCCATTTCTCCCGTACCGTTTGCAGACCAAGCTTTTTTAGCCAAAGTAGAAGAACGTGTGGTAAAACCAACGGTTGAGGGCTTACAAAAAGACGGTATCGATTATAGAGGGTTTATTTTTATAGGCTTGATGAATATTGACGGGAATCCATTTGTGATTGAATACAATGTTCGTATGGGAGACCCAGAAACAGAGGTTGTTATTCCAAGAATTCAGTCCGATTTATTAGAATTGTTTCAAGGAGTAGCCACGCAAACATTGCATGAAAAATCATTCGAATTAACGGATAAAACAGCAACAACTGTTATGGTAGTTGCAGGAGGATACCCAGAGGCCTATGAAAAAGGAAAAATAATTAAAGGTCTAGAAAGTGTAGAAGGAACGACTGTTTTTCATGCAGGAACCACAATTTCAGGAGAAAATATTGTGACCAATGGGGGCAGGGTAATGGCTTTTACTTCTCTCGGAGAAACGATGGAAGAAGCCTTGCAAAAATCTTACAGTAACATACAAAAAGTTTGTTTTGAGGAAATGAATTTCCGTACAGATATTGGATTTGATTTGATATAGAAAATATTTTCCGAATATTAGGCATTACAAGTTACTCAGGCTAAATAGCTTTCTAGAAGGCAATCGAATCAAGCTTTTAGAGGTGTATGTATTGCATATTCTGAAGAAAAAAGGTTTGTGATCTTTTGAAAACAGAGGCAGAGAGAGAAAAACCACTCTTATGGCTCCTAGTCTGAAGCAACTACAAACCGACGTTTCCACCGCGACTATTCTCATGACTTTGCATATGTTTACGCAAGTCCAATAGACTTTTACAAAGAGGATTTTGAATGGAAGAAAGAACTATATGACGAGTACCAAAACCGAAAAGGGTTTCAAAACAAAATAATTGGTTTGCTTTTCTCCTCAAATAAAAAATTACACAGATTGTTCAGTCAAAAATTGAATTACGAGATTTCCTAGCAATAATAAAGAGATTTAGAGCTGTCAGAAAGAATCATCATTAAGCTCTTTTCAGTGTAAAATAGAAGGTAGAACCTTTGCCGTATTCACTTTCCAAAGAAATGGTTTCCTTGTGCGCTTCAATAATATGTTTTACAATTGCCAAACCTAAACCAGAACCCCCTTGGTCTCGAGAACGACTTTTGTCAACCCTATAAAAGCGTTCAAAAATTCGACTGATGTTTTCTTCTTTGATGCCTTCACCATTGTCAATGACTTTCAAAATAATTTTGTTATTGTCTGACGATTCAATAGACACCATTATGGTCCCTCCAAATTCTCCATATTTAATAGCATTGACGATAAGGTTGATGAGTACTTGTTCTATTTTTTCAGGGTCACCGAGTGCGTAAATGGGAAACTCATATAGTTTGTCGAATCGCAAGACCATATTTTTCTTTTTGATTTTCATTTCAAAAAGATCAAAGACATTTTGCACAACTTCCAAAATATTGAAAGGCTCTACTTGGATGTTTAATTCGTTGCTTTCTAACTTTGAAATCATGTCCAAATCTTTTACAATAGAGGCCAAACGTTCTACCCCAATATTGGCTCTTTCTAAGTAGCGATTTCTAATTTCTTTGTCATTAGCAGCCCCTTCTATCAACGTCAACAAATAGCCTTGAACTGTAAACAAAGGAGTTTTCAATTCGTGCGAAACATTTCCCAAAAACTCTCTTCTATAAGCTTCTCTTTCATTTAATGACTCAATTTCCAGCTGCTTGTCCTTCGCAAATTTTTTCACCTCTTTTGAGAGAGATTCAATATCCGTAGTGATGATGTTTTTATTCAGGCTGTTGAGGTCCAATAAAGAAACATCCTCATAAATTTGTCGAACCCGATTAAAAATAAAGTTTTTCACACGCGATTGTAAGAGAAGAAAAGAGAAAATAAGAGCGCCAAGGAAAATGTAAAACGTAGTTTTGAAATCCGAAAGTTGGTATTTGAAATAAAGAATACAAAAATATCCAACCGAAACAGAAAAACTAAAGATCAATGCGGTTGAAAACGAAAAAGAATACGGGTTTTTAACTTTCATTCAGCACAAATTTGTATCCTACACCTTTTACAGTCTTAAAATAAGTGTCTCCAAACTTTTCTCGTAACTTTCGAATGTGAACATCGATAGTTCTTCCACCAACAACCACTTCATTTCCCCAGACACGGTCCAAAATAACTTCCCGTTTGAAAACTTTTTCAGGCTTAGATGCAAGCAAAGAGAACAACTCAAATTCTTTCCGAGGCAATACAATTTTCTTTCCGTCTTTTACAATTAAATAGGCTTCTCTATCAATGACAATATTTCCTAGGGTTGTTGTGTCTTGAGAACTGCCGCTCTCTTTTATCCGTCTGAGGAGTGATTTTACTTTGCTCACTAAAATTTTAGGTTTTACCGGTTTGGTAATGTAATCGTCTGCACCAGCATCAAAACCAGCCACTTGAGAATAGTCCTCACCACGCGCAGTTAAAAAAGAAATGATGGTGTTTTCGAGACCTTCCGTATTGCGTATTTTTTCACAAGCCTCAATCCCGTCCATTTCAGGCATCATGATATCGAGCAAAATCAAATGGGGTTTG
>Ga0209136_1002078_pt1 | contig 12475 bp, 10 predicted proteins | sample SaaInl0LU_22_DNA_FD_184640 | JGI IMG/M metagenome (GOLD analysis project Ga0209136, IMG submission 184640) | Marine microbial communities from expanding oxygen minimum zones in the Saanich Inlet - ESP_90LU_22_DNA (SPAdes) (version 2) | ecosystem: Environmental > Aquatic > Marine > Intertidal... | reverse complement strand
AATTTGATTGTTCTTTTCTTCAACAACAAACCACAAATCTTCATCAATTTCTGGCATTAATTTGTTGTTGTCTGCCATATAGGTGTTTTCTGTTTTTTGGAGTATTTGTTTAATGCCCTCCTGAGATAAAAACTTAATTAAGGCTTTATTTTTTGGCAAACCACGGTAAACTCTTAGCAATAATTTTCCACCTTCTTTTTCATCACTGTTAGTAATTAGTTTTTTTGCTTCTGCCAAAACACGAACTAAATGTTGTTTTTGTAATGATACAAGCTCAGACACTAAAGGCTTTAATTCATTAAATTCATGTACATCTCCTTTTGGTACTGGACCTGATATGATTAGCGGAGTTCTAGCATCATCAATTAAAACAGAATCAACTTCATCAATAATGGCATAATTTGGAGCTCTTTGAACCAAATCCTCTTTAGAGCTAGCCATATTATCACGCAAATAATCAAAACCAAATTCGTTATTTGTTCCATAAGTTATATCTGCATTGTATGCTTTCCTTCTAGCATCAGAATTTGGTTGATGGTCATCGATGCAGTCTGTTGATAATCCGTGGAATTCAAAAATTGGCGCCATCCAAGCTCTATCTCTTTTTGCCAAGTAATCGTTAACAGTAACCACATGCACTCCTTTCCCAGAAAGTGCATTCAAATAAACTGGAAGTGTTGAAACGAGTGTCTTACCTTCACCAGTCATCATTTCTGCAATTTTACCTTGGTGTAAAACAGCACCACCAATTAATTGAACATCGTAGTGTATCATGTCCCAAGTAACTGGTTTTCCAGCTGCATCCCATGAGTTTGCCCAATAAGATTTGTCGCCTTCTAAAGTAATGTGTTCTTTTTCTGCAGAAAGTTCTCTATCAAAAGCAGTTGCGGTAACCTCAACTTCTTTGTTACTGACAAAACGTTTTGCTGTTTCTTTTATAACAGCAAATGCTTCAGGCATAATTTCTAAAAGTATCTTTTCAGAAATTTCATAAGCTTCGTTTTTTAAATTGTCAATTTGCGAATAGATTTCTTCTTGACGATCGATAGCTGCAGTCTTAGCTTCTTTTTCTAATGCAAGAATGTTATTGTCTAGTGGCGAAGTTGCTTTTTTTATTTTATCTTTAAATTCTTGTGTTTTTGCTCTTAATTCATCATGAGAAAGTTGGTTTATTTCTTTTTCAAAGCTATTTACTTTAGATACAATAGGTTGTAAAATTTTTAAGTCTTTCTGTTGTTTGTCTCCAACAAAAAGTTTTATTACAGAATTTAAAATACTCATTTATTATATTTTGTTCAGTCGGAAAGACTGTATTTTTATACAAATTATTTAAGCCCTAAAAATAGTTGAATTTTTGAGATTTTTTGTTGAAAAAAGCACAAAAAAAAAAGCCTCTTTATAGAGACTTTCTATTTTTATGTGTTTGATGCTTTGTTAATATTCATCTTCGTTCCACAAATAATCATCTTCTGTTGGATAATCTGGCCAGATTTCTATGATAGAATCGTAAGCATCTCCTTCGTCTTCAATATCTTGTAAGTTTTCTACAACTTCTAAGGGAGCTCCTGTTCTAATAGCGTAATCTATTAATTCATCTTTTGTGGCTGGCCAAGGTGCGTCTGCTAGGTATGAAGCTAATTCTAATGTCCAATACATTTTTTCTTGAATTAAATTTTTGCAAATGTAATTTTTTTAGTCAATTATGCAAGTCTTTTTTTTGAAATTAATTTTTGTAAAAAAAAACTTCCTATTTTTTTTGAGGAATCCATTTTATTTCCTCTACGTTTAAGTCTTTAGACAACTTACGACCCAGTATAAAAAGAAAGTCAGAAAGTCGGTTTAGATATATGACAATGGTTTTGTCTATCATTTCTTTGTCACTTAAGGCAACAACTAAACGTTCTGCTCTTCTGCAAATACACCTAGCTATATGGCAGAACGACACAGTTTGATGACCGCCAGGTAAAATAAAATGTGTCATTTGTGGAAGTGTCTTTTCTATAGCGTCAATTTTTTCTTCTAAAAAAGAAACTGAACTATCGTTAATTGTAAAAATAGATAGTTTTTTTTCTCCATTTTTTTTTGTTTCTTTTCTGGTAGCAAGCATAGCTCCAACTACAAACAGTTCATTTTGAATTTTAAGTAATATTTTTTTGTCGCTTTCTCCAATATCTTGGTCTCTCACTAATCCAATATAGGAATTGAGCTCATCTAATGTTCCATAACTTTCTATTCTAGAATCGTATTTTTTTACTCGAGTTCCACCAAACAAACCAGTCTCTCCTGTATCTCCTGTTTTTGTGTATATTTTCATTTTTTTTGTTTATGATGTGCAAAGTTAGAAAGTAAAAAAGTTATAATATTCTTAAAGTTTTGCAGGATAAAGTTCGCTAACATCTAATTTTAAAATGTTCTTTAGCTTGTTCTTTTCTGAAAAAGACAATGCCAAATTGAAATAGGTCTATGGTTACTGTAACTTCAGTTCTTCTTTTTATGATTTCCCATGCTTCTTGCATTTCCGAATTTAGATAGATGTCATCAAAAATCCAAAAAGTATTGTTTTTTATAGAAGAAAGGCAGTTGTTAAAATACTTTAGAGTGGCGTTTTTGGTATGATTTCCATCAAAATAAATACAATCAAATTTTTTATTTTCTATTACATTGGGTAGTGTTTGTTCAAAATCACCTACATCAACAGTAATGTTTTCAAAATTATTTTTTTTGAAATACTCTTTTGCTATAGTTGCTGTTTCTTTACAACCCTCTAATGTTTTAATTTTTGCTAGTGGATTTCCGATGCTTAATGTAGAACTCCCTAAACCAATTGATGTGCCAATTTCTAAAATTGCTTTTGGTTTAAAATAATGAACGATTTTAAGAACAATTGCTGCTTTTTTGCTTGAAATTCCAGCAACTCTCGCAATATCACCAATTTTTCTACGGTTTGATTTAAAAACTTTAGAACCAGCACCAAAATCGGTAACTCCTATTACCCTATTGTCTTGCAAGTACTCGTTTTTAATTGTTAAAAATTGAGTCCATTTTTTTTTTGAGTTTTGTTTATAAAATGCTTTGGTAACTAGTTGAAATATGAAAGGAGAATGTACACCATGTTTATTGGTTGATGCTAAAAGGAATTTTATATAATCAAGAAAAATATAGCTCATAAAAAACGAAATTAAAATAATTTGTAAAATTTATCTTATAAAAAATTATATTTGTGTTGCGCTAATTTTTTTTAGTATGAAAAAATATTATTTCATCGCTACTCTTTTGTTTTTAGTAGCTTCCTGTGTACCTGCTAAAAATGTAATTTATTTGCAAGGAAAGATTACAGATGCACAGACAATCACTAGGATTAAAAAGACACCATACAGATTACAAATAGATGATGTGTTGCGGCTAGAAATTACTTCTAATAATTTAGATTTGATAAATGCCTTTAAAAAAGGAGGGGATACAAATTCGGCGCAATTCGCTGGAGTTCAAGGACAAGGGTTGGGTTACTTTTCTGGTTATAGTATTGATATGCGTGGCAATATCAGAGTGCCAACTCTTGGAGAAATTAATGTTTTAGGATATACTGTTTTGGAAGTAAGAAAAAAATTAGAGGAAGAATTTAAAAAATATATAAAAGCAGGAGAGAACCTTTTTGTTTCTGTAAAACTCTTTGGAATCAATTACACTATTTTAGGAGAAGTAAATAGACCTGGTCCTAATGTCATTTTTCAGAATAGAGTATCAATCCTGGAGGCTATTTCAAATTCTGGGGATATTACAGATTTAGGAAACAGAAAGCAGATTGAAATATTTAGGAAAGATATTTCAGGAGTACAAAAACACACAATAGATCTAACAACAATAAACGCCTTCAATTCTGATGTTTTTTACTTAAAACCCAATGACTATATTTACATCAGACCACTTAAACAAAAGTTTTGGGGAACTGGTATTACTGGATTACAGTCACTAACAACTTTTGTCTCTATTTTTACGTTAATCACATCTACCATAATTCTAACTAGAAATTTCTGAGTTTTATGGATGATATTAATTTTTCTAACATAAAAAACCCCACTAATCACTTAGATGTAAAAGGATACTTTTTCAAAGTTTTAGCGTATTGGAAATTGTTTGTTATATCTTTTGTAGTTTGTTTTATAATCGCAAAATTTATGAGTGATTATTTAGCTAAAAAATATAGCTTAGATACTGTGATATCTGTAAAAGAAGTGAATAATCCATTATTCTCTACAGGAACTAATATAGCATTTAACTGGGGAGGAGCTAGTGATGAAGTTGAAACTGTAAAAGTTGTTCTGCTTTCTAGGACACATAATGAAAAAGTGGTAAGAAAGCTTAAATTTTATGTAGAGTATTTAAAAGACGGTAAGTATAGGCAAGAAGATATTTATGGGTATGCACCTTTTGTAGTAGATTTAGATGTTACAAAGCCACAACTTTATGAAAAGTTAATTGGTATAGAGTTGATAGGTAAGCAAACTTATAGAGTGTCTTTTAATTTTAGCGAATCTTTAAAAAACCAATTAATTACTTACAACAGCAATGTCTTTTCAACTTTTACATCTGATAAGTTACACTTTTCAAAAGAATTCAATGTTGGAGAAAAAGTAAGTTTACCGTTCTTAAATTTTAGTTTAAAACAGGTTAAATCATTTCCATTAGGTCAAAAATATTACATACGATTTGGTAGTTTCGACGCTGCTGTTGCTGCAAATAGAGATATTTCAGTTGTTTCTATTACAAAAGCGGCATCTATGTTAAAACTCTCTAAAAGCGGAGGTAATAAAGCGAGAATAGTAGATTATTTAAATACAACTGTTCAGGTTTTAGAGGAAGATAAAAAAGCTCAAAATATTGCTTATGCAGTAAAAACTCAAGCATATATTGATAACTTATTTGCTAAGGAAGCAATTAAATTAAAAAAGTTAGAAAAAAATCTTGGAGCTTATAAAGTAAAGAATAACATTTTTGATTTATCTATTCAAGGTTCTAGTATATATGAAGAAACTCTTAGCTTAAAAAAGCAGAAAAATGAATTGAAAAACTATAATAATTACTTGTTAAGCCTAGAAAAATATATTTCTGTTAGCAACAAATACGATTCAAATTCAATTCCTGTTCCTGCAATAATAAGTGTTCAGGATCCAAAAATAGAAACAGCTTTATCTGAGTTAATTTTGAAATTGCGTGTCAGAGATGGGGTACGAAACTCTGTAACTGACAACCATCCTGAAATTATTAAAATTGACAATGAAATAGCAATTTTAAAAAGTAATTTAAAAGAGAATATCACATCGTTAATTCAACTCAACAATACCAGGACTTCAAAGATCAATGAAGAACTTAAAGTATACAATACTAAACTAAAAGAGCTGCCACAAACTGAACAAACTTTAATTACTTTTCAAAGAGATTATTCTATTTCAGAAGCAAATTATAATTATTTAAAACAAAAAAGTTATGAGGCAGGTACTGCAATTGCGGCAAATGTTTCTGATGTAAAAATAATTGATACAGCAAAAGATTTAGGACAAGGACCTGTATACCCAAAACCGTCTTATAATTTTATATTGGCATTAATTTTCGGTTCTATAATCCCTTTGTTCTTCATTATTGTTAAAGAATTATTAGATAATAAAATTCATACTCCAGAGGATATTATAGAAAATTATCAAATTCCATTTTTAGGTGTAGTTGGAAAAAATACAGGAAATAATAATTTGGCTGTTTTTGAAAGACCAATATCTTCTGTTTCTGAATCTTTTAGAGCGATACGTTCTAATATTCAATTTTTATTCAAAAGTTTAGACACAAGTAGTTCTAAAACATTGTTATCAACATCCTCAGTTAGTGGAGAAGGAAAAACAATGATTTCTATCAACATGGCTACTGTTTTTGCATTAAGTGGAAAGAAAACTGTTTTAATTGGGTTAGACTTAAGAAAACCTAAGATTTTCGATGATTTTGATTTACCAAATGATATTGGAGTTGTCAATCATATAATAAAGCAAAAAGAACTTAAAGATATAATTATACCTAGTAAAATACCAAATTTAGATATTGTGCTTTCGGGACCAATTCCTCCAAATCCATCAGAATTATTATTAAATGAAACTTCTGATACTATGATAAAAACGTTACAAAAAAATTACGACTATGTGATAATTGATTCACCACCAGTCGGGTTGGTATCGGATGCTTTAGAATTATTTAAATATGCAGATGCTATTTTATATGTTGTAAGACAGGGATATACAGAGAAAGGGATGCTAAAAATGATTGATATGAAATATAAAAATAAAGAAGTCTCTAATATCAGTTATGTATTAAATGATTTTTCTATCAAAAATAGGTATAGATACGGCTACGGCTACGGCTATGGCTATGGCTATGGTTACGCGAAGTATGGAAATGGATACCATAAAAATGAACCTTCAAAAGGATTTTTTTCAACAATTAAAAACTTGTTTGGTTCAAAAAAATAAAGCATAAAAAAAAGAAGTTTATACAAATTAAACTTCTTTTTTTTATGCTTTATTAATGCAAATTTTATAAACTTCCAGTCATAGCGTCTGGTCTTACCCATTTATCATACTCCTCTGGAGTAACATATCCTAAATTAACAGCCTCTTCTTTCAATGTAGTCCCATTTTTATGAGCTGTATTTGCTATTTCTGCAGCTTTGTAATAACCAATTTTAGTGTTTAAAGCAGTTACAAGCATTAAAGAGTTGTTTACTAATTCTGTAATTCTACTGTAATTTGGTTCAATTCCGGCCGCACAATGTTCATTAAAAGAACGACAAGCATCTCCAATTAATTGAGCCGATTGTAAAACATTAGCAGCCATTACAGGTTTAAATACGTTTAATTCATAATGTCCTTGAGTTCCTCCAATAGTAACAGCAACATCATTACCCATAACTTGAGCACAAACCATTGTCATAGCTTCACATTGAGTTGGGTTAACTTTTCCAGGCATTATTGAAGAACCAGGTTCGTTAGCAGGAATAATTATTTCTCCAATCCCAGAACGAGGTCCAGACGCCATTAAACGAATGTCGTTAGCTATTTTATTTAAAGAAACTGCAATTTGTTTTAAGGATCCATGTGTTTCGACCAAAGCATCGTGTGCTGCTAGAGCTTCAAACTTATTTTCTGCAGTTATAAAAGGTAAACCAGAAAATTCAGCAATGTACTTTGCAACCAATACATCATAACCTTTAGGAGTGTTTAATCCAGTTCCTACAGCAGTTCCACCTAATGCAAGTTGACTCAAATGAGATAAAGTGTTTTTTAATGCTTTTAAACCAAAATTTAACTGCGAAACATAACCAGAAAATTCTTGACCTAACGTTAATGGAGTAGCATCCATTAAATGGGTTCTTCCAATTTTGACAACCTCTTTAAAGTCTTTAGATTTTTGGTGTAAAGTATCTCTTAATTCCTCTATGCCAGGAATAGTGTTTTCAATAATTTTTTTGTACGCAGCAATGTGCATACCAGTAGGGAAAGTGTCGTTCGAAGACTGTGATTTGTTTACATCATCGTTAGGTTGAATAGTTTTTTCTCCTTCACCAATAATATTTCCTGCAATTTCATGCGCTCTGTTTGCAATTACTTCATTTACATTCATATTCGATTGAGTTCCAGAACCGGTTTGCCAGATAACTAAAGGAAATTGATCGTCGTGTTTTCCTTTTAAAATTTCATCGCAAACTTGTGCAATTAAATCTCTTTTTTTTGGAGATAGTATATTAAGTTCACAATTTGTGTATGCCGCTGCTTTTTTTAAGTACGCAAAACCGTAAACTATCTCTAAAGGCATAGATGCTGGTGCACCAATTTTAAAGTTATTTCTAGATCTTTCTGTTTGAGCACCCCAATACTTATCTGCAGGAACATTAACTGTTCCCATGGTATCTTTTTCAACTCTGAATTTAGTCATTTTATACTGAATTTTTAAAAAAGCTAAATTACAAAAACTGCTTAATTAGATTTATTTGCAACGCATAAAATATTAATATTTTATTAATTATTTTTTTGAAGAAAATAAAAATAAGCATTACTTTTGTATCATAAATTATAAGAAAGATGGTAGAATTAGATGCTTCTCAGTTTTTAGGATTAACATTATTCATGTTTATACTTACAGCTGGTTTTTGGTTGTTGATTTTCTTGTTAACTTTTGTTGTGCCATATTGGATTGGTGGAACAATTTGGGAGAACTTAAAGCTAAAAAAAGAGGCTAAACAAGCTGCAGAAGGTAAGTAGATATACGATAAATTAAAAAAAAAGCTCACATTTATGTGAGCTTTTTTTGTTTATATAAAATCCTTAATTGTCTCTGGAGGTCTGCCAATAATGGCTTTGTCGTCATAAATAACAATAGGGCGTTCAATTAATTTTGGATACGCTAACATTGCATTTACGATATCGTTTTCAGAAAGTTCTTTTCCTTTAAAATTTTCTTTCCAAATTTTTTCGTTTTTGCGAACTATTTCAATAGGAGAGATGTTTAATTTTTTAATAACTGTTTGTAGCTCTTCTTTTGAAACAGTATTTTCTAAATATTTTATGATTTCAAAATTTTTTCTAGAATTTTCTAGAATAGCCAACCCTTCTCTGGATTTTTTACAACGAGGATTGTGGTATATTTTTATCATTTTAGTTGGTTTTAAAGTTTTCTAATACCTTAGGAGAGTTTATGTTTTTTTGTGTAAAATTCTATAGGATACGCTTTAATTTTTAGAATAAAAAAAGCGCCTCTACTGTCTACTAGTCACTATTTATTTTGACCATTTAACATTAAATATGCTTTTAAAAAAGCATTAATATTTCCATCCATTACAGCATCTATATTACCAGTTTCATGAGCAGTTCTTACATCTTTTACCAACTTATACGGATGCATTACATAGTTTCTAATTTGACTTCCCCATTCATTTTTTAGCTTGTTGGCTTCAATGTCATCTCTTGCAGCTTGTTGTTTTTGTAGTTCAATTTCGTATAACTGAGATTTAAGCATTTGTAAAGCAGTTGCTCTATTATCGTGTTGAGATCGAGAATTAGAGCATTGAATTTGAATTCCTGTAGGTTTGTGTAATAATTGTACTTTGGTTTCTACTTTATTTACATTTTGCCCGCCAGCACCACTTGATCTTGCTGTGGTAATTTCTATATCAGCAGGGTTTATTGCTATTTCAATAGAGTCATCTGCTACTGGATATACGTAAACAGAGGCAAAACTTGTATGTCTTTTTGCATTTGAATCAAAAGGGGAAATACGAACCAATCTATGTACACCATTTTCTCCTTTTAACCAACCAAATGCGTAATCACCTTCAATTTCTACTGTTACAGTTTTTATACCTGCAGCATCTCCAGCTTGATAGTTTAAGGTTTTTAGTTTAAATCCTTGTTTTTCTGCCCACATAGTATACATTCTAAATAACATTTCTGACCAGTCGCAACTTTCTGTACCACCAGCACCAGCAGTTATTTGCAATGTTGCAGATAAGGCATCTCCCTCTTCAGATAACATGTTTTTAAACTCAATATCTTCTAAAAAACTACTTGTCTGTTCAAATTGTGCTAAAACTTCATTTTCATCAACTTCGTCTTCTTTATAAAAATCATATAAAACATTCAAATCTTCATTCAAAGAGATGGCGCGTTTATAATTTTCCACCCATTTTTTCTTAAAACGAAGTGTTTTCATTACTTTTTCCGCTTCTTTCGGATCATTCCAAAAAGATGGGTTTGCAGTTTTTTCTTCCTCATTAGCAATTTCTATCTGCTTTTTATCTATTTCTAGATACCCTTTTAATTTACCAATTCTTTCAGAAATGTTTTTTAGTTGCTCTTGTGTTATCATAGTTTAAAAAAAACTTTTAATAAAAGTTTACCAAGTAATAAAAGTAAAAAATAGTTCATGCTTCTTTAATACAAAAATTAGATACGATTACTTTCTCGATAAGTCTTAACAAAAGTAAGTAAAATTTAAGGTTCTTAATCGTTGTCTTAGTTGTAAAAGCAGAATGAATTAATAGAGAAAAAGGAAAAATAGCTATCAAATGAGTAAGTTTTTTTTGCTATAATCATCGGTCTTTATTTGGGTCTTTAAAATTCCCATACTATTATTTCTTACAAGAAGAGTAATTTAAACTCGACAAAACCCTGTTTGCATTTCTCGTTGTTATATTTTTTGAAGTATTATTTATTTCTTTATCATGAAATATTAGTATCTAAGGTAATTCGGTACATCTAAAAACTAAATTTGCTAGTTTTTCACAATAGTTGATTGTTTTTTAAATGAGTAGTTGTTTTTTACAAAGATTCATTGTGAAATTGTTAATTTATTGTGTAGGGCTATTAAGCTTCATGTCCTCTCTTTTAATATCGTTACAAAAATGTTATTAATTTTAGTTTAGAATAATGAATAAGCTCCCATTGTTTCCAGAAAAAAAAGTTAAAAAAATTGCAAGAAAGAACAAATTGCTTTTTTTCGGTAATATTTTTTTTAAATTTGTTTAATTAAAACAATTATGGATTGAACAATATTAAGCAAGACTTTACGATCAAAGATCTAGAAAATATCTCTGGAGTTAAGGCGCATACCATCCGTATTTGGGAAAAAAGATACAATTTATTAATCCCCAAAAGAACCGGTACAAATATTAGGTTTTACTCACATGAAAATCTTCAAAAACTTTTAAATATTGTCCTTTTAAATAAAAATGACTTTAAGATATCTAAAATAGCTAAGATGTCAAATGATGAGCTAACTCTCAAAGCAAGAGAATTGGCATTTAGTCAGGCAATAAACGATGAAGCGATCAATTCTTTTAAACTAGCAATGTTTCAGTTTGACAAAATGTTGTTTAACAATACTTATAATAAGTTGCTTCATAAGAAAACGTTTAGAGAAGTGTTTAAAGAAATTTTTATTCCTTTCTTAAATCATATCGGTTTATTATGGCAAACGGAAACCTTATTACCGGCACACGAACATTTTATATCTAATCTGATTGCCCAAAAGATTCAAATTAATATTGAAAAACTTCAATACAGCATCGTAAGTTCAAACAAAACATATGTTTTATTTCTTCCAGAAAATGAAATTCATGAATTAGGTTTAATGTATTTAAATTTTGAGTTGGTGTTAAGAGGAAATCACACCATCTATTTAGGGCAAAGTTTACCTCTTAATAATTTAAATTATTTTTTTGAGAGTGAAAGAGAAATTTGTTTTGTTACTTCAATGACAGTAATGCCTTATGATGATAAAATAGAGGAATACTTTAATGAGGTAGATAAAATACTTTCAGGAACCTCACATGAATTTATTTCTATAGGAAGAAAAATAGAACGTGTTAAAGATAAAAACTACGCATCTGATATAAAGTTTTACTACCATGTTACTGACTTGTTAAAAGAATTATAATTCTTTTAGCCTAAAATTATTCTGTTTAGTATTTCGATATATTTGCTTAACAAAAATACATATGCAAAAAACAATACATATTATTGGTTCTGGTTTCTCTGCTTTATCGGCATCATGTTATCTCGCCAAAGCTGGTTACAATGTTATAATTTTAGAGAAAAACAGTACTCTTGGTGGCAGAGCTCGTCAATTAAAAAAAGAGGGGTTTACTTTTGATATCGGACCATCTTGGTATTGGATGCCAGACGTTTTTGAAAAATTTTTTGCGGATTTTGGCAAAAAACCATCAGACTATTACACATTAGATAAGTTAAGTCCTGGTTATGAGGTTTATTTTGGAGAAGAATCTTCAATTAAAATATCTGATAGGTTAGAAGATATTTACGAGACCTTTGAAAAAGAAGAAAAAGGGAGTTCAAAACATTTAAAAATATTTTTAGATTCAGCGAAGGCAAACTACGAAACAGCCATAGAGAAATTAGTTTACAAACCAGGTATTTCTCCTTTAGAGTTGGTAACCCCAACAACAGTAGCTCGAGTTTCTCAGTTTTTTTCAACCATAACAAAAACTGTTCGAAAAAATATCAAAAGTAAAAAGCTAATTCAGATATTAGAATTTCCCGTGTTATTCTTAGGCGCAAAACCAAGTGACACTCCTGCTTTTTATAATTTTATGAATTACGCTGATTTTGGTCTAGGTACATGGCATCCAAGAGGAGGTATGTATAAGGTTATTGAGGGTATGGTTTCTTTGGCAAAAAGTTTGGGTGTAAATTTTCAGGTAGATGCTAATGTTGAAAAAATAGAAACGGATAAAAACAAAAATATTACTGGATTAATAGTAAATGGTAACCATTTGCCAACTAATTTAGTGCTTAGCGGAGCAGATTATCATCATACAGAAACATTGTTGAATGAAAATTTACGACAATATTCAGAAAAATATTGGAGTAAAAAGACCTTTGCACCATCGTCTTTACTTTTTTATGTAGGGTTCGATAAAAAA
>Ga0209136_1002066_pt1 | contig 12505 bp, 18 predicted proteins | sample SaaInl0LU_22_DNA_FD_184640 | JGI IMG/M metagenome (GOLD analysis project Ga0209136, IMG submission 184640) | Marine microbial communities from expanding oxygen minimum zones in the Saanich Inlet - ESP_90LU_22_DNA (SPAdes) (version 2) | ecosystem: Environmental > Aquatic > Marine > Intertidal... | reverse complement strand
ATATGTGAGAACGAGTAAACTAATTAAATACGACCGACGGGGTATTCCTACTAAAACCTCTGTTACAAACGTGGCCAATGTAGTTAAGGCAGCGCAAACTGAATTGAACCGTTTCACAAACATAAATGCGAACACGCGAAAGATTATTTTAAATAAAGTGAAAAATGTAAAAAATACTACCAAAGCTGTCACGAATATGGTACGACAGCATGTACGACGTGTTCAAATTCGTGGTCTCACCACCAAACTAACCGCCAATGAAAAGAATAAAATTTATGAAGACTTGAAAAATAAAAGAAATGTCAACGTGAACTCATATGCAAGAAAGTACAAATTAATTAAAAACTACAACACAACAAACAATGTCAAAAACAAAGTCATCAACTGGATGAAGAATAAAACAAATGCACTTCCAACGAATGAAAACATCATGAATAAACTACGTTCATCCGAGAGATGATTTTAATCAATGTAGTGTGATGCGCAAAATCATAGTCTGGAAATCTTTCTTTAATCGCATTGGAACGTTCAATCGCGTGTGATGGATTTGTTTCACTCAGAAGGGCTTCCTCCATTTCAAGGTATGCTCTGATGGTCTCGGCGTCTTCACCATTGTCAACCATTTGTTTATAGACATCTTGGGAGACCTCGTGTTTCAAAGGTTTCTCTTTGGTCGTCAGGGCAATATATAAAACAATAGCTGTGAGAATGTAAAACCACATTATTTACTATGAACTGATATTTTTTCTCAACTCATAGTAAATGAACAACAAGTACCCGAAGAACGTGAAGGAGGCGATGAAAATGCTCAGGCGCGAAAACAATGCCGTCAAGAAGCACAATGAACAAGTGTACAAGAACAAGGTGAAGGCGGTGCGAAAAATCTATGAAAACATGGAGTTTGAAAATGCGAAACCCAGTGGTAAGCCGAACAAGGGGAACACAAAGGTGAAAAAGATGGCTCGTAATTACAACAAAAAAGTTACGAAATAATTTTTAATATATCGTTGACTTTCCACAAAATATTAAAGTATTCTTCCTGACAGGAGACACTGGCAGGGTCTACAATTTCCAATTCAATCTGGTAGTGATTTGGGTCTTCCGCGTCTTTATCCACCACATCACCACTAGAAATGGTCATGTCAATAGATAGATTTTTACGAATAAAACTTTGTCGTCTCTTCGTGCGTTTCCTGTCCATCTCGTATTCCCCAGACACTGGGAGTTCCTTTGAAATGCTAAAACGCAAATCCAGGGGAGCCCCTTGGTGTTGGAAATCCTCTCTCACCAACGACTGTTTCTGTATCATGTGCTGCTCCCCAGTGTCATCGTCCACCGACAGACGCACCCCCGCGGCGTCGTGGTAAAAGACATCACACGTGGACGTCCGAATATCTTCCCACCCCTTGTACCCTTGCAAAGCCACGAGAACTTTGTCAAATACCACCTTTCCCACGTTTGTATCAAAAAACTGACCGTTAAACTTTCCCAGGCGCAATTCAACCTCTATGTGGTCGGCATCATTGTGCACATCAAAGAGTGGCAGCGTTTTGTCTACAATTTGCTTGATATTCATAGTCATTAAATAAACGTGCACAATCTTTAATAAAGATAAAAATACATATGTAGGTATATGAGGGGTCTCCATAACATTGGAAACACGTGCTACTTTAACACGTCTCTCCAATGTTTATTACAAATACCACCTGTGTCGAACCATTTTATAAAACATGGATATTCTGGACCGTGTGGGTTCACCAAGGTGTACGCTGAACTCGTACGTCGTTTCTGGAAACTTGAAGAGAAGAGGACCCCTCTCGATGTTCGCACCTTACTCGTGGAGTTTCAGCGTCACTTCCCTCGTTTCGTACTGGGTCAACCCCACGATGTTCAGGAGGCGGTCCTCTGTATCATAGACATCTTGGAACGTTCTGTCCCAGAGTTGAAGACATTGTTCTATGGTAAAAAACGACAAGAGACTGTGTATCCAGGGGGGAAGAAGGAACACGAAGAAGATTTCAGCGTGCACCTCATGTGTTCAAACAGTGACAACATACAAACAATGTTTGAAGAGAGCACGCAATGGAACACCCTCACTGACTACACCGATGATACAGGGAAAATGCACAACATTGCGACGACGCGAAATGTGTTCAGTGTCATGCCACAGGTGTTCATGGTGAGTTTTGATAAAAAAAGTTTCATCACCGTTGCCGAATACATTGAAATCGGACACATCAAGTACCGTCTTCTGGCTGCCGCCGCACACGCGGGTATTCAATGGCATGGACACTACGTCGCATTCACACGACACAAAGACAAATGGTACTACAAGAATGATGATTTTGTTGAGGAAACGACTCTTCCCAAACAGGGTGGTTTTTATTTTATGGTGTATAAAGTTTTAGACTCCATGTAATAGTAGTAATGGTAAAACCTTTCCTTAAATGGGTTGGTGGAAAAACTCAAATTATTGATGACGTGCTCGCCACCTTTCCTCGTGACATAAAAACATACCACGAACCCTTCGTCGGTGGTGGCTCCGTCCTTCTCGCCGTGCTCACCAGCGATGACATCAAGGTGGAACGGGTGTGTGCGAGCGACAACAATCCCCACCTGGTTGCGTTTTATAAACACATACAGGAGGACCCTCAACGACTACACACAGTTGTGGATGAATTGTTTCGCGCCTATGACCAGAGTCCAACAAAGGAGGCATTTTACTACGAGCAGCGCGAACATTACAGACAGCTGCCCTCGTGTGTGGAGAAGAGTGCCCTCCTGATATTCCTAAACAAGACATGTTTCCGAGGATTGTACAGAGAAGGTCCATCTGGTTTTAACGTTCCCTATGGCCACTATAAGAAAACCCCCAACTGGCCAACGCTTGAAGAGTTTACCCAAATGCAAAAACTCCTGGAACCCGTGGAGTTTCGCGTGTGTGACTTTTCAGAGGCACTGGCGCGGGTGACGACCACTGGTGACTTTGTCTACGCGGACCCACCCTATGCCCAAGAGACGAAGACATCCTTTAAGGAGTATACACAGCGTGGGTTTGACCAGGAGCGGTTATTTAAAGAACTTCAAAAAGTTATGTTCACTATGAGTAACGCGAATGTTCCATGTGTCACAGAGTTTTTTAAAGATTTCAAGATATTGTACATTAAGGCACGTAGGTCCATTCATAGTAAAAACCCAAGCTCCACGACAACTGAAGTCATCATCACGAATGCCAAATAGAGGAACGGGTGCGGGTGGGTCAAACACAAACAGAGGGGGATTACCTTTCGAACGATGTGTGTGTCCACCAGTGTACGTCGTTGGAAAGGGGGCACACGTTGGTGAGTATCTCTTCTTGAAACAGTATGATTTCATTAGACACATGAAACCTATAAACCCAAAGTCACGACTGTTTAAACCCGACGGTGCGTATGTTCTAGGTACAGATGCGGTCATACTGTTAGAGTGTAAATATCAGAGTACATCGGGGAGTGCAGATGAAAAAATTCTCAACTCTCCAACAAAATTGGAGTTGTATAAACAGGCGTACCCACACGTGAAACAATGGAGGTACGTTCTCGTGTTGTCCGAGTGGTTTCAACAACCAACGTACACCCAATGGTTGGAGGTGTTGACTAAAAATCCAGAGATTTCAGTGTGGTGGGCGAAACGTACGGATGAGGTGCGCGTACAATTAGAAATAGATGAAAACGGGGGGAGTGTGAAAGTGCACTTAACTAACTATCAACTCTTCCCATGATTTAATACTAATACCATTCTCCTCACACCACGGATACACAGGGTCCCCAATAAAATTAATGACATCGATGTTATGTTTAAAACAATCCTTACAAATATCATAATTATCGTCGATGATGACATGAATACCTAACGACCGACACACCGTTGATTTCGGCACCTCCCTTGGTGTGAAACTATTCGTCATGACCAGGTCATGAAACACCCCTGGGAAATGTTCATTGAGCCAGTTTTCTGTTCGCGTGCGCACGTAGCTTTGTCTTCCTGTGACGGCGTAGATGGTGTTTTCTTGAGCGATTTGCCAGAGGGCATACTGAGAGCGAAGTATCGGTTGTAATTCAACAAAATCCCGAGAATCATAAAACTCCCGAATCATTTTTTGTGATTCAGCTTCGCTGCAATTAAAAACTTCTCGGAACAGGTATGGATACTTTCGGTCAGTGGGCAACTGTTTGTTATGAAACTTGGCCAGGGGGAACAGGTGGGGAACCAAAACTTCATCGATATCAACGGCTATCTTCATGTACATATATTATTAAACTCAGACATTTTAATGTCCTCCTTAATATTCACTAGAGTTCTATAAAATGTTCGTCTATTGTTTGGATGGGTCTTGTCTGTCCTGACTTTCAGGGGTTTCCACCATCCATCCATGTACGTGCACTCCACGATGGCATCTTCTCTGTACCATGACTCTTCATCACCAGTGATGGTGCTTTCAAACACGAGTTGTCCTCTTTCTTGAATGTACAATCGCCACACCCCCTCCCTGTATGAGTCTCTCTTCATCTGGAAATCTATGGTATTGTGGTCCTTTGGTTTCCATTTGAACATCGTCTCATGTGTTCCCATCCTCACGGGTTCATAGACTGGAGTCATGATGAGACCATCCACCTGCTGTTGCACGTGAGGAAGGTGTTCCTCTGTAAACTCTTTGAAATCTGCAAATGGGTAGAATGTTTTTAATTTGAGTTTATACGGGTCTGATTTCATGGAAATGGTACTTTTCACAAACTTTTCCACGCTGTCATAGCGGTCCAACAGGTTGAGATGACCTATGGCGTTCCCTTTGATGATGACACCGTCATACAACAAGAGTGTGTTTTCATACAATTCCCCATCAAGGATGGTTCCATCGTACGCACCCCTTGGCAAGTTCAGAGCAACTTCAAACATGTGAAAGGCTCTATTGACAAACACACACACCCGCCGTCCCTGGAACGTCGTCGCCACGAGCATGTACCGTTCACCATCCGTCTTTTCGCAGACGACGTAGACGTTGTCGCGAAGGGTGGGAAAGTGTCGTCGTTCTATCGATATAGGTTGGGGACCTGGGAAACGGTCTCGCGATCCCCACACCCTGTGAATGAAAGAGATGACGTGTTGTTCCATATTACATGATAAACGTGTATAGGCTTTAATTAATTCGCTCGCACCCCTGCGGCATTCATGATATTTGAGACACACTCATGGGCATACGTGGCAATCACCCGTGCCGCAGTCCATGCGTAGACTTTAATACCATAGTTTTTTAATTTTTCAAACATCTTTTCATAATTTGAAATCTTGGTGTCGCCCAACTTTTTCTTGACAACTTTACAATTCATGACCCAACACCGAGCTGTTGTGTGTGTTGCGTGATATAGGTCACCTTTAATTTTTTGTCCAACCTCTGTGTCGAAGTGCAACCCCATCTGATGGACGGGTTCTTTTGAGTCGGCGAGCACCTTTTGTTTAAACATGGGCCAATCAATACCCTCTTTGGCGGCGGGGAACACGAGGACGCCACACCCTTCGTGGGTTTCAAATACCTGGTCCATGGAGTCGCCATCCAAGTTGATTCCAAAGTCGATGTAAAAAATCCTGTCATAATTCTTCAACAGTTTTTGAATCGTCTCCGCCTTTAAGAAGGGGTCATCGTTACAAAACATAATTTCATTACTGCATCCCCGTTGGACACACTTGATGTTAAATTTCATCACACTATGGAGTGTTTTGACATGACATGCTTTACTTCGAGACACTAAAAGTGTAACAAATTTCATTATGTTGTATTAAAAACGTCTCTACGCCTTAAGCCTTTCTGCCAAACACGCGTTAAATGGTAAGTTGCCCACGTGTCCAAGGGTGGTGTTAATGTCGGCATATATCTTCCCATCCATCTGCTGCCATCGACGACAGAAGGCGTAATCTTCTGACAAATAGCGTCGCGTAACTGGGTCAATCATACAATCAAAGAGTGCACAGTATGTATCAAAGTCCCTATTCTGATGGTCATTCATACAATCAAGCTCTTTGGCGTAATGTTCATGCATCCTCTGAAGAGCCTCCCTTTTGATGACCATAAACCCAGTGGGGCCATCGAGGATTTCAATCATCCCATCTTCCACTGCGCGCGATTGTGCACCAAAGTTAATCACGAGAGAGCTGCTCAACATGGACATGTCCCGTTCATCGCCATTCTTAATGGCTTCGCGACACTGGTCCCACATGACCACCTTTTTCGGATAGCACGCGACGGAGATGTCCCTATTCGCTTTGACGAGACGAACGACCGAGCGCGCGTCAAAGTCAATGTCTGCATCTATAAACATGAAAAAATCACAATCCGTCTTTTGCATGAAACGACCGATGGCGACGTTACGCGCTCTGTGGACCAAACTTTCATTTTCAGTCGTATCAAAGTAAAGCTGAATGCCTTCTCTGATGAGCTCCATCTGAAGCTTAATCACAGAAGCCATGTAGCGTTCCAAGGCGAGACCTCCATAGCATGGTGTGGAAAGAAAGAGCTTGGTTGTCATTACATTATTATTCTACTTTAACCTCTAAGTATTTTCTAATTATACCTTCAATTTTATTCAGTGTCGGTACAGATATTGAACACTTTTGACATATTTCATTTTTAGAGATGCCCGTTTGTATCCATAGGACTGCTGAACACACACTGTTTGGTGTTTTACTCATCAAATCCACACACTCATCGAGGTCGCGACACATCTTGTTACACGCGATGCGTTGTTGTTTGGTGACGGTGAAATTATTGAGTAACCTGTTCATGACGTCATTGGGTCTCGTGGTCGTGCCACTCCCTGATGTTTCTGCGAGCATAATTTTTTTAAACATTTCCGATGTCCGACTTATATCTTTTGGTTGAATACTAAACATCTCTGCGATTTCCTTTGTTGTTCTTGGATAGTTTGCGAGACGACAGGCGTAGAGCACACAGTTGGCTTTGATGCCCACGCGCACCGCCCCTCTCGTGAGTTTTTTCTCGCTAAAGGTTTTGTAAATCATTTTTGCATCTCTGAGGACAACTTCTGGAAGTGTCGCACACGCATCTTCTATATCTTTATAGGCGTGATACAACCCCCTATCCTTGTGATTCATAGCCATGTGGAAATTGATTGTTGCCATTCGTCTGTTTTTATACGTGCCACACCCGCGGCTGGTAGATATGACGGTACTCTTCCCCCACTGGGACGAGTAGAGGTTTGGGTTGCTGTGCGCGTCCGCACCACATCGAGCGGGGTCGTTCACCTTCCCATCTTCGGTGACACCAGAGGTCCACTCCGCCACGTCCGAGATGTATGAGTCATCGACGAGACCACACTCCGTGCACACGGGGAGCCCCTCTGGTGCCATCACTTTCGTACCTCCACATTCTTTACAATAGTAGTTTACATCAATCTTCTTTCCCACTGGCTCTTCTTGTTTTTCTTCTTCTTTATTTAAAAGTTGTTCTAAATCAGACCATATAGCTGCCAGCATCTTTGGTGCTCTACGCTGATTTTTAAAAAATCAAGGTGCGACGCACACTGGGGGGGAATTTCACAAAAAAAATCACTTACATAAAAAAAAGAGGTTTTTAAAGTTTTGCACACGATAGTAGTATATATGAATTCAGAAGCAGCTTATTCGTGGCTCCCCCTCATTCACAAGCATTTAAAAAATGCAACAAAAAAGGACATAGGCAAAATAATCGCAGGTGCGAGCGAACACTACGTCAAATATATGTTTATAAACAAATATAACGTATCCATCGTTCTCAAAGAAGGGCTCCCGTACGATGGCATATTCATGGAGGGTGGTGGTGTGTTTCACAAAGAAGTCAGGATACAAATCAAGTATAGATCCGACGATTGGCACCTTGAGGTCACGCGCCGAATAAGTGCGAAAAACGAAGGCTCGGCGAGTATGTCTGGACACTGCGTGTACGATGCCAAAGAATTTGACATGCTCGCGGTTGTCGTCCCTGGGAACGATGGGTTTCACGTCGACAACCACGAGTTTTACCTCATCCCAGCACACGAACTCGAAGACCCGAAGAATCCCGGATTCATAGTGAAGAGAATACCAATGCATATTCGGCGTAAGTATAGCAACATTGCGATGCGCGACGCGGTCGTGGCTAAGTATTTTGGGTTTAACACAGAAGGACCTATTTTGTATTAAAAACATCTAGAGCTTTTGGATTTTTATCGAACATCACACATCGTCGACCAAGGGTGGCACACGCGCGACCCGTCGTCCCAGAACCCGCGAACGGGTCCAGGCATAGGTCACCCTCACTGGAATACATGCGAACTATGCGCTCGAGAAGTTTGACGGGTTTTTGTGTCGCGTAGTCCCGCTTCTCCGTACCTTGAATGGACGAGATGTCATCCCACGTGTCGCGAACAGGGACGCCGTCCATCTCCTCCATGAAACGTTTGATACGAGGTACTCCTCGCGCGTTGTACTCCAACCGCCCGTCGTCGTGCATTGTCTGCATCTTCTCACGGGACAAATACCACTGTTTTGTGTGCCCGTTCCACTCGTAGGTGAGATTCGGGCGAGGGTTCACGTGGGGTTGGGAATTGTGCGCCGCCGAGGTTGAGTAGTGTTTCTTGTGCACATCGCAGTACTTTAACTTTTTTTTGTACTCTTCGTCGTACTCCTTGTACATAGGATGGAACTGAGACTTGGACGTCTTCCCGTATACTATAATGGTGTCGTGGTTTCTCCCCAAGTTTTTCGTGCATTTGGCGTTGCCACCACTGAACCACACTATCTCATTTCTAAAGTTTCGAGCACCGAAGTACTCATCGCAGAGTACCCGTATGTGATGGGACACCTTTGGTTCCACGTGCACGATGAGGTTTCCCGTGTCATTCAATACCCTATGACATTCCGCGATGCGTGGTCTCATGAAGGATTGATAATCAGTGAACCGGTCATCGAAGTCGTGGAAGTTTCTCCCTGTGTTATATGGGGGGTCCATGTACACCATGTCGACCGTACCATCGCCAACTTCTCGTAGCAGGTCGATATTATCACCTATCCTAAACATATATAGAATTCAAGCGAGTACAGTGTTTAATTAATTTTTTGGCAGACTAAATGCCATTCTATATTTCTCAATGACTTTTGTTTTCTTCATCCGTCTAGCATATTTTTCAAGAGGTTCATCACCTTTGTGACCATAATAGTATTGATACGCATCGTTTCTTTGAATTTTCTTAATCTTTTCATTTGGAACATATTTCATGTCCAACATAAAATACGTCTTCGTAGGTCCATCCGCGGTTGGGTATGGGACGTCATTGTTCCCCACGGGTGAGTGATATTTCGTGATGCGTTCGTCAGTGCTAAACTCATACATCATATCACCAATGTATACATATCTCATGCTACCGATGCGTAACAGGATAGTGTTTCCAGGATGCCCACCGCGACCGATAAACACTTGTTGATATCTATAGGTCTTCACAAGTTTTGTAAAAGAACTACGCTTTTCTTTCATAGTTGGATTTTTTTCCCATTCTTTGTGTTGTTGTAATATATCTTTTCTTGTTTTTTTATAAATACTCGCCGTTTTATTTGTTGAATCAACCTTTACTAAAAAAAGTCTTTCTCTGTTATGGTGTGTGAGATAATACCGGATGGCCATTTAGAATGAATTGAGAAATTTGTTTCGAGCGTGAGCCTCAATCATGTCAACGGTGTCTTTAAAACTACGAGCCCCAGGGGTTCGTGGTTGCCACTCGTCCCACGCTTTATCAATATCTTTGTGACCTGGTGGTGGTACGACGACACCCACGTCTTCACTGTCTGACGCGATGAAATCATCCATATCAGAGTCCTCCCCCTCATCTTCCCATATCTCGCTGTCATCGTCTTCAATGTCCACCTCGGCATAAAACACATACTGGTCATCACCCAACTCTTTCATCTCGAGGTCTACGAGCTTCCCCTCGGGATAATGTTCGAATAAACTTTCATAAGGGGTGGCCGTCATGTCTTCATCCAAATGATAGACACACGCAGATTTATAAAATTTTTCAGTTGGGGTCAGGAAACGCACACCGAGTGTTCGTCCCGTGTTCATCTCCACCACGCCGAGCGCTTCCTCCTCTGTTTCAGAGTCGGCTTCTTTAACCATGGCTTTCACTATGTCATATTTTTTAATTTCACCTGAGAGGATCATGTCCTGAAATTTTCAGATATTAATTTTTTTCAGGCCCGACCACCTCAATTAAAAATATTCAACTATTATACTGTAGGTGTCAAGATGAAAATTCAAATTTATTCAAAGGAGGGGTGCACGTATTGTGACCGAGCCGTGGATTTGTGTGAACAGGAAGGTATTGCCTATGAAAAGGTTATGATAGGTAAGGAAGAGTTGGAAACTTTGTGTGGGGGAAAGTTTGAGGCGTACCCACAAATTTTTAAAGATGGGGAGCGGCTTGGAAACTATTTTGATTTTGAAGATTTTTTGGAAAACACATATGAACCCCTGTTGACCCCATCGGACAATAGGTACACTGTGTTTCCACTGAAATATGAAAACCTCTGGTCCCTTTACAAAAAAGCTCAAATGTCAAACTGGACAGCTGAGGAAATTGATTTTTCAAAGGACATGGAAGATTGGAAAGGGTTGTCTGAAAATGAACAAAGATTTATCAAATATGTTCTCGCATTCTTTGCAGGCTCTGATGGAATTGTTTTTGAAAATATCAACAACAACTTTGCCGATGAAGTGCACTGCTCTGAAGCGTTGTCATTTTACGCCTATCAGTGCCACAATGAGATGGTCCATGGGGAAACCTACTCCAAACTTATTGACAAATACATCACCGATGGGAAAGAGAAAGCCCAGTTGTTCAACGCCATCAACACCATTCCGTGCATTAAAAAGAAAGCAGACTGGGCTTTGAAATGGTTTGACAAGGGACGACCATTTGCCGAACGTCTCTTTGCCTTTGCCTGTGTTGAGGGCATCTTCTTCTCTGGGTCATTCTGTGCCATCTACTGGCTCAAGAAACGCGGGTTGATGCCTGGTCTCACCTTTTCAAATGAACTCATCAGCCGTGATGAAGGGTTGCATCAGGAGTTTGCCGTGGAACTTTTCAAAATGTTAAGACACAAACCATCGGGACACGTGTTGCACGCCATCGTAAGGGAAGCTGTCGCCATTGAAAAAGAGTTCATCATCGATGCCCTTCCATGCTCTCTCATCGGTATGAACGCCCAGAAAATGTCCGAGTACATTGAATACGTCTCAGACAGGTTGCTTAAACAGGTGGGACAGCAACCGGTGTTTAACTCTAAGAATCCATTTGAATTCATGGAACTCATTAGTTTGGAGGGTAAAACAAATTTCTTTGAAAAAAGAGTTGGAGACTATGGGAAAGTTGATGTCGCAGAGGATGAAATCAACTTTGATGAAGATTTTTAAAGATTAGAAAGATATTTATTAATAAAATCTAGATGCGTCATCTTCTACAATCAGTCATTGGCACTCCTGGCCCCCTCATTGTAGAAGCTGATGGTAAACTTTTTTTTGAACAATGCATGACAATTAAACAATGTCACGTTGATAAAATGTATGAACGCATAAAAAATTTGTGCCCCAAACGAGTAATACAAACTTCGGACCGCTCATTTGTAATAATGTAATATTTACGCTCGCTTTTCTCCTGGGTAGTAGTGCTTAACCCCCTTCTTGTCGTAGTAGTACTTTTCACGCTTGATGTTCATCATACCCCAGGTCACCAAAAGGAACACGAGGGTGTGCACCAAAAGACCGACCATGGTCGGGCACCCATTCGGGCTCGCCAACGCTTGGCCCAACAAACCGCGGGTCAACATGTACGTTTGCGGGTTGGCGATGACGAAAAAGGTCAACGCCGAAATGACACTGATGGTGAACTTTTGTTCTTGCTTCTGGCCGTTGCAACCACAGCCACAATCCTTGAATAATCCCATTATATAATGTCCTGAGAATTTTTTTATGATGCCACCCACCCCTGGGAAGTTCCTGTCTCAAACTTATATGTATAGGTATTCGATTCAGTTGATATTCTTGGCGTTGATGCGACGGAATTTGTCTCTGATGTCCCCAGTTCTAGGCGTGCTCCGAGTATGCGGTCCTGGCAACAATCGCGTCGATTTTCTACAACCACCTTGTGGATTTTTTTCGTCTCTCCAAGGTCAATGGTCACATGCTGATTACCCGTAGCATCATTCGCTGAGTGTCCAAAAGTTGCTACGTTGCTATCGGTGATGTGCGCCCATTCATGTGTCTCATGTTGTGTAGAGTACCCAGAAATATTACTCGTGTTACTTGTGAGTTTTGTACCTTCGTAATCATACACTTCTATTTCAGCTATATTTATGACATTCGATTCAACTTCATGGAATAGTTTCACATAACGTGCATCAATACCATGGGGAAGTTCTGCCGGACCGATATCTTTGACTCGCA
>Ga0209136_1002065_pt1 | contig 12505 bp, 8 predicted proteins | sample SaaInl0LU_22_DNA_FD_184640 | JGI IMG/M metagenome (GOLD analysis project Ga0209136, IMG submission 184640) | Marine microbial communities from expanding oxygen minimum zones in the Saanich Inlet - ESP_90LU_22_DNA (SPAdes) (version 2) | ecosystem: Environmental > Aquatic > Marine > Intertidal zone... | reverse complement strand
TGGTAATACTACCTAACATTGAGATGAAAAAAGGATTGATTTGAGAATCGTCAGATGACGGATCTTCGAACAATAATAAGGCAATGGTAGATGAGCGTTGTTTGCGCAAATTACTCGCATTTTTATCCACTTTATAATTTAATTCTTTGGCTATTTGTTGCACCCGGAGACGCGTTTCTTCATTGACTAACGTTGAGTTAGATAATGCTCTAGATACCGTGGATTGTGATACTCCAGCCAAATGAGCAATATCAAAAGAAGTGGACTTTGTTTTCATAACGCATTCTCAATAGGTGTTATTCGCGTTTTTATTATGTACTCAGTTATATCATTGAATTGCATAAAATGAAATTTTTATGCAAAGGATGGATAAAGTTGTATTGCAACGCGATGACAATGGTATACTTCGGCTGTTTTAATGTTTACCTATTTATATCTATATCAATTTTTAGAGGAACGGTTGTATGAGTGAAGAATTAGCTGCACGCCCAAGTAATTTTATTAGACAAATCATCGATAAAGATTTGCAGCAGGGTGTGCATCAAACCATTCAAACTCGTTTTCCACCAGAGCCAAATGGATACTTACATATTGGTCACGCGAAATCGATTTGCTTGAATTTTGGTATAGCTCAAGATTACAACGGTACTTGTAATTTACGTTTTGATGATACTAATCCTGAAAAAGAAGATATCGATTATGTCAATGCGATCATGGATGACGTTTCTTGGTTAGGTTTTAAGTGGGATGGTGAGGTTCGGTATTCGTCTAATTATTTTGAACAATTACATGGCTTCGCCGTTGAGTTGATCGAAAAAGGCCTAGCGTATGTCGATTTTTCGGATCAAGAAACCATGCGTAGTTTACGTGGCACGTTAACTCAGCCTGGTACTAATAGCCCATACCGTGATACGTCTGTTGTAGAAAACTTAGCGTTGTTTGCAAAAATGCGAGCAGGGGATTATAAAGAAGGCGAATGTTGTTTACGTGCCAAAATTGATATGACGTCAAGTTTTATGTGTATGCGGGATCCGGTTTTATACCGTGTGCGTTTTGCACATCATCACCAAACAGGTGATGCTTGGTGTATCTACCCAATGTATGACTTTACACATTGTATATCTGACGCAATTGAAAACATCACACATTCTTTGTGCACCTTAGAATTTCAAGACAACCGTCGTTTATACGATTGGGTGTTAGCCAACATTACGATTCAGGTTACGCCTCATCAATATGAGTTTTCTCGTTTAAACCTTGAATATACCGTGTTATCTAAACGTAAGTTAATTGATTTAGTCACTGGCAATCATGTTAGCGGTTGGAGTGATCCACGCATGCCAACCATAGCCGGTCTACGTCGACGAGGTTATACCGCAGGTTCAATTCGTGAATTTTGTGCTCGCATTGGTGTCACGAAAATGGATAACTTGGTCGAAATGAGTATGCTTGAATCCGCTATTCGTGACGATTTAAACGTCAATGCACCGCGTGCGATGGCGGTATTAGATCCGATTAAAGTCGTGATTGAAAACTACCCTGAAGATCAAGTAGAAATCTTGCATGCGCCTAATCATCCGAATGATGAGAGCCTGGGCACGCGTGAAGTCCCGTTTACGCGTGAACTGTATATTGAAGCTGAAGATTTCCGTGAAGCGGCGAATAAGAAGTTTAAGCGTCTGGTGATTGATAAAGAAGTGCGTTTACGCAACGCATATTTTATTAAAGCCAATCGTTTTGACCAAGATGCTGATGGCAATGTCACCACCGTTTATTGTACTTATGATCCTGAGACCTTAGGTAAAGATCCTGCTGATGGACGTAAAGCTAAGGGCGTTATTCATTGGGTCAGTGCCACCCAAAGTGTGCCTGCAGAAATCCGTTTGTATGACCGTTTGTTTAATGTGCCTAACCCTGCAGCCGAAGCAGATTATCTGCAAGTACTAAATCCAGATAGCTTGATCATCAAACAAGGGTTTGTTGAGCCTAACTTAGCCAATCTTGAAGTCGGCAACGGTGTACAGTTTGAACGCACTGGTTATTTTTGTAGAGATAGCGAAGCGCAAAATTTGACATTTAACCGCACCGTTGGTTTACGCGATACGTGGTCGAATTAACGCTTAACGTTAACCCGATTGGATACAAAAAAGCCCTATTAATATAGGGCTTTTTTAATTCATTCATTCGTGAAGTGAACGTACTTAACTATTTAGGCTGACAATCAATAGACTGACCATTCACCTTGACAGCTTGGTCACTCATTAGATAAATATAACTAGGCATAATATCTAGTGGGGTTTTGAGTTGTTGTGGATCTTCTGCTGGAAAGGCTTTGCCACGCATCGTCGTGCGAGTAGCACCAGGGTTTATACAATTAACACGAATAGGACTGTTGGCGTATTCGCTTGCCATCACTTGCATCATCCCTTCGGTTGCAAATTTTGAGATTGAATACGTTCCCCAGAACGCACGACCTTCTCGACCCACAGAAGACGTGGTAAAAACAACGCTAGCATGTTCTGATTTTTGTAAAGCCGGTAATACCCCTTGGGTCATCAAAAATTGAGCCGTGACATTGACTTGCATGACCTCGTTAAACTCAGAGCTGGTTATTTGATTAAAAGGGCACAAATGTCCAAGGATACTGGCATTGTGTAAGATCCCATCAAGACGACCATATTGATCAATTAGCATTGCCCCCATATCAACATAATGTTTTTCCGTCGCGCCTTGCATATCAAGAGGAATAATTCCAGGTTCAGGGTAGCCTGCTGCAACGATCTCATCATAGACGGCTTCGAGTTTTTTGACCGTCTTACCTAACAAAATAACTTCAGCACCATGTTCAGCAAACGATAATGCGGCTTGACGACCAATACCATCACCAGCGCCAGTGACTAAAATAACTTTATTGTTGAGTTCTGTTTTGGATGGGGAAAATAAGTGTGCTTGCACAGTGAAAACCTTATAACGATAGAACATAGATGAATAATAATGGGGCGTATTGTACCTAAAAATTACTCCATCGCATAATTGTTAAGCAAATAACGGATCACAGAGTTGTTCAAAGAACCATAACTGTCTAATTTTATTGGTTAATATGGCTTTTTTTAAGAAAGAAGTTACAAAACATTAACAAAGTTTTGCAAATTGACATCAAAGGCAATAGACTTGTGATATGTTTAACTGGTCTAAGCACTTAGTTAGCGTATATATTCGCAACAGTTTAATTTCATCGATGTGGTATTACCGTGTCGTTACAATAAAAAATAACAACAAATATAAATCTTTGGGAGATACAATGAAAAAATTGTTAATCAGCACCAGCGTTGCTTCGGCACTAGCCCTTGTTGGTTGTGGTGGCGAAACTATGAGCGATCTTCAAGCCGAAACACCACAGCAAAAACCGTTATCACGCATTGTGTTTGATCCTGCTGCGGGTAATCTTAACATCCCTAACGATTTGTTAATGTTACCAGGCGACGATGGATTTTTCGATTACACACTCAATATTCCAGTGGCTGATGCGACTGATTTTACAGATCCGCAAAATGCATTGAATGTATTAGATGGTTGGTCTGTATCACAACCTTTCGTCATCAACGTTGAAACGCCATCAGGTGTTAGTCTAGATGCTGCGACGGTTTCTGCCGGCGTATCTTTATACGAAGCGACATTAGGCCTGAATCAATCAGATCCTGATTGTGCAGCCATTGCTGTTCCTTCAGCGGGTTGTAAAGTCGGAGATAAGCTAACATTTGGTGTGGATTATGTTGTGTCATTATCTGATAACAATACCATTGCGTTTGTGCCATTAAAGCCGCTTAAGCCTAGCCAAGGTTATATTCTAGTTGTTACCGATGCGCTGAAAGACTCAACGGGTCGTTCTGTGCAAGGTTCAACAACTTGGGGTTTAGTGAATCAAGATCCTGCTACCGCACCGTTAGGTTCGGAAGCACAGATAGGTTTACAAACATTAATTAACAGTATTGTTGTGTCACTGGCACAAGCTGGTTTAGACCGTGACAATATTACGTACGCAGCATCTTTCACCACTCAATCAACCACCGTTGTTTTAGAAACAATCAAAAAAGTCATGGTTGGTGAATTTGCTGCTCGCGCTGCTGCTGGCGATCCTACTGCAGGAATGGCATTGCCTTCGATGACGGTCGTCGATGCGCCTGATGCACCTAATGCGATGGAAGCACTTGGTTTAGTTTCTGCTGAAGCGGTTGCTGGAGCTGTACAGTTTGGTATTTCACAATTACCAAGTGAAGCTGCCGCACTAGTACCAGCGATTCAAGCTGCTGATTTTAGTGGCATGACGACATGTGGTGGCTTACTTACGGCAGCTGCGGGTGGTTTTGGCAATGCTATTCCACAAGTCAACGAGTTCGCAGCGGAAGTGGCTGGTGGTGTTTTAGCTGCAGCAGGCCCATTTTGTGCAGCGAAACATGTACGCGCTACTATTTCATTACCTCATTTCTTAGCAATACCTCGTGCAGATAATCCACTTGCACCGGTCAATGAATTTATGACTGCTGCATGTGATAGCGGTATTGTATTGGCTGGTTTTGCTGGCTTACCAGCTGCTGCTCAAGCGACTTATTCAGCGGGTCCAAATGACGCAACGTGTGCTGCTGTAGGTTTACGTGATTTACAAGATGCTAATGGTGATCCATTAGATCGTGATCGTAATGTCACTCGTTTTAGCCCCATTCCACAAGCTAAAGGTGGTAATGCGGGTAATATGACATTAGATGTACAAATTACTGTCCCTGACCCAATGGTTATTGCTGCACTGGGTCAACCTGGTATGACTATGCCAGATGCTGGCTGGCCTGTCGCGATTCTATATCATGGGATCACTCGTCAAAAAGAAGACATGTTAGCCATCACTGCTGCATTATCATTTGCGGGTGTTGCAACGGTCGCTATTGATCATCCATTACATGGTTCTCGTGGCTATGATTTAGATGGTGACGGTACTGATGAAATCAATGCGACCACGGTATCTGCAACGCATTATATGAACTTGCAAACTCTGCCAACAGCGAAAGCGAATTTAACTCAATCAGTCTCTGATTTATTAGGCTTGCGATTAGGCTTAAACGCAGTGATCGATACGTCAACAGGCAGTATTGCTATGCTTGATGCCAGTAACGTATCAGTGATGGGCGTGTCTTTAGGTGGTATTGCAGGTGGTAACTTTGCAGCTGTAGCAAATACATCTATGGGTGGCGACTTAAGCGCATTAGATGGTTTGTTTAGCGTTGCGGCTGCGTCGTTAGAATCTCCAGGAGCTGGTACTGCACAATTTTTACTTGAATCACCTAGCTTTGGTCCACTAATTAAGAGCTTACTGTTATCGCAAGCAAGTCCTGACTTTGCTGCGTTAGTGGCAGGTACTTATCCTGATGGAGCAACTGAAGCGCAAACTTCAGCGTTGGTTGAACCATTCTTAAACGCACTATCTGATTCACAATTAGCGACAGTTAACGCGACATTTAATCAATTTGCTTTTGCTGCGCAAACATCTTTAGATGGTGCTGACCCAATTAGCTTTGTCAATACATTGGGTATGAACACACCTACTCATGTGATGACGGTTGTGGGGGATGGTGGAACAAACTTACCTGATCAAGTCATACCGATCAGCACGGCAGTGCCTCTAGCAGGTCAAGACGCTTACGTTGAGCAAGCTGGTTTGATGCAGGTTTCAGCATCAGCACAGTCTACTGAGCCTATGTCTGGTTATGTCTTGTTTAATGAAGGTGCGCATGGTTCATCTTTGAGCCCAGAATCAAGTGCTGCAGTTACATTAGAAATGCAAACCCAGGTTGCTGCATTTATCGCATCAGGTGGTCGAGTATTACCAATTACCAACACAACGGTTGTTGAATAATCGATTAATACTTACTTGTAAAAAGTAAAAACTGTAAAGACCTGTTATGTTTATAACAGGTCTTTTTTTTGTTAAGAATTTGTAAATTCGAACAATGTCGAGTAAGTTAAATACTCAAATAAAGGAGTATTCATTTTGCATAATAATAAAATTTCAAAACATGTCACACTTGCCCTATCGACTATTTCAATTTTAACACTGAGTGCGTGCGGTTCTGATCCTGTGCAAGTGGTGGCACCGCCGTCACCGCCAGTCATACCAGTTGTTACACCAGCACCTGTCTTACCTGCTTTTGATCCAGATGGCGAACTCAATGCCGATATTCGTTGGACAGAATATGGAGTACCACACATCACCGCTGATAATGTCGAAAGCATGGCATTTGGTGTGGGTTACGCGTTTGCTAAAGATAATATCTGCATCCTTGCGGATCAAATCCTCAAATACAATTCTCAACGTGCCAAATATTACGGCCCAGATATGGTGCCGGGAAGTGGTGATGCAGCACATTTAATCAATGATTTTGGATTTTTAACAGTTGGGATCCGCCAGATCGCGGAAGATAATTATGCCAGTATGTCGGCTAACACACGAGCTATGGCATCTGGCTACACGCAAGGTTATAACCAATATTTAGCGCAAACCGGTGTTGCGAATATCGATCCGGCTTGTGCAAATCAACCTTGGGTTCAGCCATTAGAGCCGTTGGATATTTTTACTTATTCGTTAGGCGTCTCATTATTGCCAGGTGCTGCGAATTTCTTGCCTGCGATGTTTGCTGCGGCACCTCCCGGTGAATCTTTTTTACCGCGTCCGGTTGGGATACCTAAAGTCGCACTAAGCAAAGCCAATAATGCGTTACCTTTTGCTGTAAATCCACAGTTTTCAATGCCTGAGCGTAATCCTAAAGAAATGGGATCAAATGGCTGGGGGTTGGGCTCTGACATGACCGAAAATGGGATGGGGATGGTATTAGGTAACCCGCACTTTCCACATACGGGTAATTTACGTTTTTGGCAGTTTCATACCACTATCCCAGGTTTCTTAAACGTTATGGGTGGCTCGTTGATGGGGGTACCTGGTGCGGTTAATATCGGGTTTAATGAACATGTTGCATGGACTCATACCTTTAGTACCGCTGAACATTTTGTTGTTTATCAATTAAGTATGGATGACAGTGATACTCGGAGTTTGACGCATCTGGTAGATGGTAACAAACGGACTATATTTAGTAATGAATTAGAAATCGACGTGGCGACAGGACCTACAACATCAATGCGTCTGGCAAAAACATCTTATTATACTAACTATGGTCCTATGATTGTCGTGCCTGGTAACTTTGGCTGGGATGCAACAAATTCATTTGCGATAAAAGACGCAAATTTACCTAATTTTGATGTGGTTGATCATTGGTTTGCGATGAACTTAGCAACGAATATGGATGAGTTTAAGCAATCCTTTAAAGATTATGACGGTGTGATTTTTAATAATACAATGGCAGCCTCTAAGACTGGGGAAGTTTTTTATATTGATGATTCAACCGTACCTGGTTTAACTGATACAGCAATTAATGCGTTAACCACTAATCCACTATTAATCGGAACTAAACAAGCTGCAGGTTTCACTGTGTTACCAGGATTTATTTCACAAATGGATTTTGTTGAGCCTGTCGTGTATGAGGATGCACCCAAATATGAAGGAACTGATTATGTACAAAACTCTAATGATAGTTTTTGGCTAACTAACCTAGCCAATCCAATTACGGGTGTGTCTCCATTATATGGTCAAGTGGGTAATGAGCAATCCTTACGTTCGCGTATGGCGCATCAGCTTCTGGCCGGTGCGAGTGGCAGTGATGGACTGTTTTCAGCAACTGAAGTTGAAGAAGCGTTGTTAGGGAATGATAGTTATCTGGCGAATGCGATATTGACGGATTTGTTGAGCGCTTGTCAGGCGCAAGAATCAAACCCAGTCGATGTTAATGGTGTAGCAGTTGATATTAGTGGAGGGTGCGCAGCATTAGCTATGTTTGACGGGAAGATGAATCTAGACAGTACTGGTGCGCATGTGTTCCGTGAATTCGCTTTTGCTAGTCGTGACAATATTCAATGGGAGAATGCTTTTGATGCAACAGATCCCGCCAACACGCCAAATACTTTAGTTGCAAATGCCGTGACCTTACAACAATTTGCTCAAGCAGTACTCAATGTTCAAGCAGCGGGTATTGCCTTAGATGCGACACTTGGCGAAGTGCAATTTGTGGAACGCAGTACCGCCGATGGATTAGCGTCTGGGGTTAAGTATCCATGGGGTGGGGCGCATAATGTCGAAGGTGGCTTTAACGTGTTTGATACCGATATTGGCAATAATGGAACACTGTTACCACGTCATGAATATAGCACTTTACCGAATACGCGTTTGAGTGCCGATGGCGAAGGCTATCATATTACTTATGGTAGTAGCTGGATGATGGTGGTTAATTTCACTGCTGATGGGCCACAAGCCAGAGGGTTATTAAGTTATTCACAGTCACATGCTATTGGTGATGACTCAAATCTAGATCAAACCTTACTCTATTCACAAATGCCGCAATTTAGACCATTTAGGTTCACTGAGGCGGATATTGAAGCGAATAAAGTGATGGAAATGAGTATTTCAACAGCGACCGACTCAATGAATTAGTCATTCAAATAGACATATACAACTAGTCACACATTTATCGTGAATAAAGAGCCTTAGGGCTCTTTTTTTGCTATTATCTAGCGCTCAACTTGTAACATTATTTTAAGAGGATAAGTGGTTGGAATTTTTATTTGAATATGGATTATTTTTTGCCAAAGCAATGACGGTCGTAATGGCAATTATTGCTGTGTTAATTGCGTTTGTGGCAATTGCAATGAAGCAAAAAGGACAAGCAAGTGGTAAAGGTCAATTAGAAATCCATTCGATTTCTGATGCGCTTGTAGATGTCACTGATTATGCCGAAAAAATGCTATTGAGTGATGCGCAACTTAAACAGTTTATGAAAGATAAAAAGGCTGAAGAAAAGGCCAAGGCAAAAGCGGATAAAGCTGCTACAAAACTAGCTGCCAAAAATAAAATAGGGTCAGATCCGAATTTATCCGATTCACCGGCAAAAATGACCACTGACAAGGCAAGATTATTCGTTATCAATTTCCACGGTTCGGTAGATGCCCATGAAGTAGCTAATTTACGTGAAGAAATTACTGCTATTTTATTAGCCGCTGAAGATAATGACGAAGTGCTAGTTAATTTAGAGTCAGGTGGCGGGGTTGTACATGGTTATGGACTTGCTGCTTCGCAGTTACAACGCATTAAAGCCAAAGGCTTAAAACTCACTATTTGTGTTGATAAAGTAGCTGCTAGTGGCGGTTACATGATGGCATGTGTCGCAGATCGTTTAATTTGTGCTAATTTTGCCATTATTGGTTCGATTGGTGTGATAGCTCAAATGCCTAACTTTAATAAATTATTAAAGAAAAACGATATCGATTTTGAGCAACACACTGCAGGTGACTACAAACGTACATTAACGGTATTTGGTGAAAATAATGACGAAGGTCGTGCTAAATTTAAAGCCGAGCTTGAAGAAGTTCATGTCATGTTTAAAGATTTTGTGAATACCAACCGTCCAAGTTTAGATATTGCAAAAGTGGCAACGGGTGAATATTGGTTCGGTCTACAAGCTAAGGAGTTAGGGTTAGTGGATGAGCTTGCTACTTCTGACGATATTATTCTTGAGCTGAATAAAACACATGAGATATTTAGCGTGAAATATTCTGAAAAGAAAAATGTGATGGAAAAGTTAGGTTTTGCAGCTGAAAACACCATGTTTAGAGCATACAATCGTATATTTAACCAAAGCCAAACACCAATTAGTTAAATTGCGCCATACTTAGGAATGGTTTTCCCTAAAACTAAAAAAGCGAGTTTCTGCACGGTAACCCACCTGCAAATAAACTCGCTTTTTTTATGGTCGTTTATGACTCGTCAATAATTAACGCGGTGGGCGTGCATTATGTAACCGCGCTAGTACCGTTTCTTGCCAAAAACTTTTGACTGAGAAAGCACTCTTTGATTTTGCCGGTTTAGCCGTTTTCGCAGTTGGTTTCTTAGTTGCCTTTTTAGTGACGGGTGCTGTAGACGCCGCCGCAGTTCCACCGGATAATTCAGCCGTCATTTCGGCGATAGCCGATAAACGAATATTTTTTCCACCATCAACACTATACCAGCCACCTTTAGCTTCAATTTCTGGTGCTTTACCGTTTACAGCAGTGTAGGCGAGAGTGAATTGTTCGATGGTTTGGTCTTTATCTAGTTTACTCATAGTGTGTATGAAACCCTAAGTTAGTGTTAATATAGAACATTATTTATATCGTTTTTTTTAATTAATGTCTATTTGACGCAAAGTAAGGCCAGTCTGTATGAACAACTTCGAGCTTGAAAAATCCCTGAACACCCTATTAAAGAGTGATTCTATTGCAGATTATTGTCCTAATGGCTTGCAAGTGCAAGGACGTCAGAATGTACAAAAAGTAATCACCGGTGTGACTGCGTCTCTTGGATTAATTGAACAAGCAATTGCGCAAAATGCTGATGCGATCATCGTACATCATGGGTATTTTTGGAAAGGCGAAAATCAAACTATTTGTCATATGAAGCAGCAACGTATTAAAGCCTTGCTTACACATGATATTAATCTATATGCCTATCATTTACCGTTAGATGTGCACCCCACATTAGGTAACAATGCGCAACTTGCAGCACGTTTAGGCATCATGAATGTATGTTCATTAGACACTAAACCTGAAGGGGTGTTAATGCGTGGTGAATTCCCTCAAGGCATTTCGGCAATAGAATTAGTTGCCCGTGTTGAACAGACGTTAAACCGTAAGCCAATTGTGTTGGGTAATGGTTTTACTTCGGCACATGCTGTTCCACTAGATGCTCAAGAGGCGACCGAGCCAAAGCGAATCAAACATGTTGCATGGTGCACCGGCGGAGGACAAGGGTATTTGGAAACTGCCGCTCAAGCAGGGGTAGATGCGTTTATTACTGGTGAGGCGTCAGAGCAAACCACGCATATCGCGCATGAATATGATGTGACATTCATTGGTGCCGGTCATCATGCAACTGAACGTTATGGTGTACAAGCCTTAGGTGAATATTGTCAAGCTCAGTGGGATTTAGATGTGTCATTTATTGACCTGTCTAATCCTGTTTAATTCTGTCTAATCTTACTTAAGAAATAAGAGATTTGTATTGTGAGTCAATCACCTAATAGCACCGATACGCTGACATCCTCAAAATCTACCGAGTCAGTCACATCAAACGTGACGCCGAAAACAGATCATGGTTTTGATGGGATCAGTGATAAATTTGCTCGAAATATATATGGCACAACGAAAGGCACGTTACGCCATACGTTATTGTGCTATCACTTACAACAACTAGGTATTTTGCCAGAGCTTTGCTCTGAAACTTCAGCAGCGAAAACACGACGAGTGTTAGATGCTGGTTGTGGACTAGGGCAAATGTCGACAGAGTTTGCCAAAGCGGGATTTCAAGTAGACGCAATTGATGTATCCGGAGAATCAATTGAATACGCTCAGCAACACGCCTTACAGGATAATATAGAGATTAATTATCGTGTTGGCCAGCTCCAAGATGTCAGTTCAAACTACGATATCATTATCAATCATGCGGTGCTTGAATGGCTTAGTGAACCTTTTGTTGCGATTGATTTATTGATCCAACGGTTACAGCCAAATGGCTATTTATCCCTGAGTTTTTTTAACAAAGATGCGCTTACGTTTGGTAACTTATTGTATGGCAACTTTGATTATGTTAAAAAAGGCCTGAAAGTTAAAAAGAAAGTGCGTTTAAATCCTCAGCAGCCATTAAGCGTTCAACCTGTGTTAGCCTATCTAAAGGAAAAATCAGACGTGAAGGTAATTCATGAAGCGGGGATCCGCTGTATTCATGATTATATGCGTAATATTGATCACCAAACCTTCCATTATACGGCGTTACTTGCAGCTGAAAAAGAATACTCAACCCAGCCACCATATAAATGGCTAGGGAAGTATTTTCATGTCGTCTTGCAAAAACAATAGTGCATAAACTATAGAAGTTTTTCGATATCTTTAGCGATGACTTCAGGCTTAGATGTAGGTGCGTAGCGTTTAATGACTTCGCCTTCTTGATTAACTAAAAACTTAGTGAAATTCCATTTTATCCCTTCACTGCCAAAGATGCCTTTGGCTGAGGATTTCATGACCTTATAAATCGGTGCTGCATTATCCCCATTCACTTCTATTTTAGAAAATAATGGAAAGTCCACACTGAATTTGGTGGTACAAAAATCGACAATTTCAGCATCACTGCCAGGTTCTTGTTTCCCAAATTGGTCACATGGAAATGCCAATACAGTAAAACCTTTATCTGCAAACTCATCTTGTAATTTTTGTAAGCCGTCATATTGGGGGGTAAAACCACATTTACTTGCTGTATTAACGATTAACAGGACTTTTCCTTTATACTCAGAAAATGCTTGGTCCTGACCATTTGCCAGAGGCA
>Ga0209136_1002060_pt1 | contig 12527 bp, 9 predicted proteins | sample SaaInl0LU_22_DNA_FD_184640 | JGI IMG/M metagenome (GOLD analysis project Ga0209136, IMG submission 184640) | Marine microbial communities from expanding oxygen minimum zones in the Saanich Inlet - ESP_90LU_22_DNA (SPAdes) (version 2) | ecosystem: Environmental > Aquatic > Marine > Intertidal zone... | reverse complement strand
TTGGGTTGGACCGACAGCTTAAACCGCATGTGGTTGCATAGCTTTGGTATCTTCATCATTACGTTGGTTATTGGGTTCGCACAATCAATCAGCCAGAAAGCGAAGGTTTCAGCTTGAAGCTCTTTATTCAGATTCCCTGCCTCAACGAGGCAGAGTTCCTCCCAGCGACCCTGAAGGCCCTGCCGCGTAAAGTCGAGGGCTTCACCGAGGTCTACTGGCTGGTAATCGACGATGGCTCTGACGACAACACCGCTGAGGTCGCTCTGGCCCATGGCGTTGACTACGTTGTTCGCTTCAGCCACAACCAGGGACTCGCCTCTGCCTTTCAGGCTGGCGTTGACGCCTGTCTGAAACTTGGCGCCGACGTGATCATCAACACCGACGCCGACAACCAATATGACGCAAGCGCGATCCCGGCACTTGTGAAGCCAATTCTTGATGGAGTTGCCGACGTTGTGGTTGGAGACCGCGACACCAAGAACGTGACCGAGTTCAGTTGGCTGAAGCGCAAGCTCCAGACCTTTGGCACCGCGGTGGTTCAGAACTTCTCTGGCGTCCCGGTAACCGACGCCACCAGCGGCTTCAGAGCATTTGATCGTGAAGCTGCGATGCAGATCAACCTGGTCTCCAAGTTCACCTACACAATTGAGTCTTTGATTCAAGTAAACGAGGCCTCGCTAGCGCTTGCCAACACCCCGGTGAAGCGCAACGAATCAGTCCGACCATCAAGGCTGTTCGGTTCAACCTGGAAATACATCAGGCGCAATGCCTGGACCATGATGCGAATTTATGTCCAGTATCGACCGCTGAAGCTGTTCATGCCGCTTGGCTTCGGTTTCATGTTCCTATCGGGACTGGCTTTCTTGCCCTGGATCATTGACAACCTATCGCCTCCTGCCACCCCTCACCTGCAAAGCGTGATTGTTGGTGCAGTGTTGTTCTTGGCCGGGGTTCAAGTAATTCTTTTCGGAATCATTGCCGACAGCATCTATTCAGTCAGGTCGCTAACCTCTAAAACCCTGAAGCGAGTTCGAGATGTCGAGCTGCGGGTTGGCGTCGAACCACCAGTGATGAAAAAGCGTGACTAGTCCCTGGTTAGTAATACCCGCCAGAGGCGGGTCAAGAGGGGTGCCGAGGAAGAATCTGCGGCCGCTGCTTGGAATTCCGCTAATAGCCCACACCATTCGAATAGCACTGCAATCAACCAGTGCTGAGCGCGTGGTGGTGATAACCGATGACGATGAGATCGAAGAAGTGAGTCGACACTTTGGGGCCCGAGTGATCCGGGAGTCTCAGAGTGCGACCGGGCGGGCAACCCTGGATGACTTGATCATCAAACACCTGCCAGACCTAGCCGAACTAGGTGCAACAGATAGTGACCTCCTGATCACCATGCAGCCAACCTGCCCACTGATAACTCCAGATAGGGTTGCCGAAGCGGCTCGAGAACTGACAATGGGAGCGGGCGCTGTAATCAGCGTCAAAGACGACCGCCACCTGACCTGGGGCATCGAAGCCGGCAAGCCAGTTCCGCTCTATAGGGCAAGGGTCAACCGCCAGGACCAGCCAGCACAGTTCCGAGAATCAGGCGCCATCATTGGAGCCAAGATCGCCGACATCAAAACTTTCGGCACCCGCATTGTCGAGCCAATCGCGCTGTTGGAGCTGCCGGAAAGCCAGAGCCTAGACATTGACACCTTTGCCGACTTGGTCGTTGCAGAGCATTGGCTTACTAGAAAGCGCATCTTGCTTCACGCAGATGCCGGCTCAAAGCTTGGAATGGGCCACGTCTACAGAACCCTTGCCCTGGCTCAAGAGCTTGCTCGCCATGAGATTCTGATCGTGACCAGCACATCAATGCCGCTTGGCAAAGAGTTTTTTGAAAGACAGGTGTTTAGTCACCAAGAGGTTTCTGACTCTTCAGACGTTGCTGCTGTGGCCAGAGAGTTTGCAGCAGACCTAGTGGTTCTAGATATTTTGGACACCGAGAAAGAGATGGTTGAGGCGATCAAGGCAACCGGTGCGAAGGTTGTGTCATTTGAGGATCTGGGTCCAGGGGCAACCGTGGCTGATCTAGTGGTTTCAGACCTTTATCCAAACCAGTCACTTGGTGACAACCAGCTAACCTCGGTTGAAAATGCGGTGTTGGCTCCAAGCTTTGAGTCGCTTTCCCGCACAGCCGCCATTGGCAAGGACGTGAATCACGTGCTTGTGCTGTTTGGTGGAACTGACCCGAGCGGGTTGGCGCTTAACTCACTGCGCGCACTGGAAGAAATTGGTTTTACCGGAAAAGTCAGTTGTGTTCGGGGTCTTGGGGCAAGCGAGATTGAAGGCGATTTCAAGCTAGACCTAGAACTGCTTAGAGACGTGAAGAACATGGGCGCTCTTATGGTCAGCGCCGATCTGGCGCTGAGCTCAGCAGGCAGAACGATAACCGAGCTATTGAGTATCGGTGTTCCAACCATTTGTCTGGCTCAAAACCAAAAAGAGCTCACCCACACCCATGCCACCAAATCCAATGGAGTTATCAACCTTGGCTTGGGTTCACTGATTTCTAAAGCTGACTTAGCCGCGGCGATAGCCGGACTAATCAAGGACTCAGCGCTTCGCGCTGAACTAAACGCTGCGGCTCTAGCTGCAACTGCCAAACGCTCAAATGCTCAAATTGTGAAGCGAATCTTTGACTTTTTAGGCTTCTAGATCTTCCCAGGCAATAGGCGCTTCTGCCGCCACGGCAGTCTTGAGTTTGGCCCCAACCACCTTGTCCCAGTCATAGATCTCGATCCCAACGTTTGACCTAAGCGCTATCAGGTCGCTCTCGGCTATGACCTGACCTGCTGCGAGGTCAGTGGCCGCAATGATTCTCCTGCGGGCATTGGTGATGGCTGATTCCTGGGTGTCCAGGTGGAGGTTGCCATCACCGTGAAGTTCACGATAGATGCCAAGGCGATTGACGAAGTTTCTTAGATCAGCTTCATTCATGGCGTGGTAGTGGTCATTACCAACCCCGAGCTTGTCATCGGTGAAGTGCTTCTCAATTACTCGTGCCCCATAAAGCGCAGCGATCTCAAGAGCTGGCATAGTGCCATCGGCCTCGGGCCTGACGTGATCGGAATAGCCAACGGAAACCCGATCAGAGTAACGCTCCTGCAGCACCTTGATCTGGCTCAGCTGGGCATTTTCTCTCGGGGTTGGGTAGTTCAAAACACAGTGCAGCAGGGTCAGGCTTGGCGCTCCTCCATCAAGAGCCTCGGAAATTGCCCGCTCCATCTCCTGGTGGCTTCCTGCTCCAACGCTCATGACCATCGGGTTACCGGTCTTGGCAATCTTGCGGATCAAAGGGATGTTGGTGAGGTCGGCAGAAGCGACCTTGGTGGTCGGCATCAGTGGGGTTAGATACTCCACTGCTTCTAGGTCAAACGGGGTGGACATGAAGTCGATCCCCAGTGATTGGCAATGCGCCGCAAGTTCGGAGTACTCAGCTTCACCAAAAGCATCGAAGCGACCAAAGAGCTCATGCTGGCTCTTAGTTGGTTCTTGAGTGGTGTCCCAGTAGGCAGGAGAGGTGTGCTTGGCAGCGAGCTTGTCTGCCTTATAGGTCTGGAACTTTGCGGCGTGACCGCCGCCAGCTGCTACCTGCTCGATCATGGCCTTGGCCCTTGGCAGTGAACCCTCGTAGTTCATGCCGATCTCGGCGATGATGTAGGGGTTTAGGTAGTCGTGTGTCTTACCGTTTAGCTCAAAATCAAGCACGCAGCGCTCTTTTCAGGTTGAAGTCTTTCGCGTAATAACTGTAGGGGTTCTGGGCAAGATTGGCTTCAGTCAACAGCTGAGTTAGGTAAGCGGTTGAGGTGTCACCAGCAGCAAGAGTCATGTCACCTAGGTCAATTGCTTGCTGCACGTTCTCAAAGCCTGCTAACGGAAGCACTATTACCTTCAGGCCAAAGGCAAGCCCCTCATACAGGGTGGTGGAGAATCCACCCACCAAATATTCGTGCTGACCAAGTAGCTCTAAGAATCCGGGAGTTTTATGACTGATGGTTAGGTTTTCAGGAAGGTCCTTACCTGGGTAATCGGCAAGGGATTCATTTGGATGCAGTCGATAGGTGATCTGGTGATCTGGAAGCGCCTTTGCCCAGGCAATTGCCTGACTGAACAACTGCGCCCCGAGAGCACCCTGAGAGGTAAACAGGATGGTCTTGGGTTGCTTGGGTTGCGAGGCGACAAGTTGGCGCTGCTGTAAGAACTGAGTGCTTGGCCCGGTGACCAGTGGCTTTAGCCCCTTTGGGAAATTTGCCGCCTTGGCCCAATAGCTTCCCCAGACCATCAACTTATTTGGCGCTGACTGAATTCGAATGTTTGGGTAGGAGTAAGCGGGGTGATATTTGGATATAAAACCGTGCTGAATTTCAATGACCTTTGCGCCTGCTTGTTTTGCACCAACCACCACAGCGGGGCTTGAGTAGGCATTGACGATGTAGAGCTTTTTAGCACCGACTGCATCGAAGTAGTCCCGGAACGCCATGCACTCAGAGATGTATCTGCGAACTAACCAATTTGGGAATTCGGCAAACTTGCCAAGGCCAATGCCAAACTCGGCCTCGAACACCTCCGCCATTTTTGCCCAGCGGTCCCTCACATCCCGAACCTTTTCCTTGAGCATCAACTCGTAGACAACCCGGTCATACTTTTCACGGCCGTAGGCTCGAATCCGCTCCAGATCGATGTTTGCTTCTGGGTCCGCCACCTCTAGACAAAGAGATTCACCAGCTAGCGCCTCCTGAATCGGCTGTGAATAAACATCAAGGCCTTGAATCTTTCTAACGAATGGAACAACGACCACCTTCGACTGCGCCAAGCCACTTAGGAGATCGGGGTTTGCCTTGGCAGCTTCTTTGGGCTCTTGGTTGGGGTGTGGGTTATTGAATAGACCCAGCTCCTGGGCCAGTTGGTAGTAGAGCCTGGTTCTGATCATCGGGTAGAGCTGGAAGCCGATTGTCCTGATGTCAAAAACTTCGGCTGCCTGCTCGGCAGCCTGAAACTTTTCCCAAAACTCTAAATACCTCAAGACAGTGACTCCAGCAGCTTGTTATAGCTGTCGCCAACAACGGCATGATCAAAGCGCTTCACCTCGTGGGACAGTGCCTTTTGGCAGCTGGCAACGAGTTTCTTGTCGCTAAGGGCAGTTTGGATTGCTGCAAGTAGTGCCCCAGCATCTGCCTGTGGAACCAAGAGGCCGGTTTCCCTGTCGCGGATAACCTCGTTGATGCCGGGCAGGTCAGATGCGATTACGAATGCTCCGGCCGCTGCGGCTTCAAGCAGTGTCACCGGCAGCCCCTCCTGGTCACCACTTTTTGCTGTGACTGAAGGTAAGACCGCGATGGCGGACCCGGCAAACAGGTCCCGGACCTGTTCCTGAGTTTGGTTTCTTAAAAATGTGACCGGCAGGCCTGCCGCCTTTTGCTCTAGTTCTTTTCGGATTGGCCCATCGCCGGCAATAGTGAGAGTTAGGTCTTTGGGAAGGCTGGAATCAGCTAGCCCTTGCCGCAGCGCCGCTAGCAGGAACTCGATTCCCTTTTTTTCAACCAGTCGCCCAACAACCACCAGCGAGTTTTCTTTCCTGGTTGTCTTGGGCTTGGCAGCTGCTGCTAAATCAACCCCCATTGGCAAGACATGCACCTTGGATTCTTTGTTACCCCAGCCAACCAGCTGCTGCTTCATTTGAGAGTTCACGGTTGAGATTCCCGTTGCCCGCCTCAACACCCAGCGCTTCAGAGACTTCAGCACCGGGTTATTCAGAGCGTAGATGTCACCACCGTGGGTGGTGACAAGCAGTTTCGCTTGAGGTGCCGCCAGGGCGGCGGCCAGGCCCTGCGGGATAATCCAGTGGGCGTGAATCAGCTTTGGCTGTTGCTTCCTGATTGCGATTAGGAGCCCCAGCATCAGAAATGGCACTTGCAACCACATGGCTTTACTTTGCTTCAGGTTGTCCAGGATTGCCCCGTCGGCCAAGGTGTGGGCAAACGGCCAGTATTTGTATCGAACTATTTGGCAGCCGGCAAGCACTTCTTTTTGTTTTGCGCCCTGAACATAGGGGGTCAAAATGGTGACATCGAACTGCTTTTGCTCTTCTCTGGCAAGATCCAGCACAAACCCGGGGGTGCCGTCGCCGGGCACGCGAGGCAGGGTTGATCCAAGAACCAACAGTTTCTGCTTGGCCATGAGTCCCCTTCTTAGGCGCACCTCAGGTAAGTTTAGACTCCGTGAAGGTACTGATCCTGAATAGCGACTCTCCACACAACCGTGGGGACCGCGCAATCCTGCAAGGCATGGTTGCGCTTATTCGCGATGTGGTGCCCAATGCCCAGATAACTTCGCTGTCTCAATTTGCAAATCGTGACCAGGAATGGTTCGGCATTGATTTCTTACCCTTTAGCCCCTACTCAACCTCCCCCGTTGATTACCTGAAGCTGCTGGCTGAGGCTAGGAGATCAGATTTAGTGCTCTGGGGCGGTGGCGAGCTACTGAAGGACTACACCAACAAGCTTTCGCTTTTCTACTGGGCACTCAAGCTCTGGGGTGTTAGGCGAGTAAACAAGAAGATCATCGGTGCCTTTCAGGGAATTGGCCCAACCAAGGCAGCAATTTCAAAGTGGGCAATAGCGCGCTCCGTGAACCAGTGCCAGGCTTTCCTGGTTCGAGATCAGGAGTCAAAGGAAAAGCTGGAGGCCTGGTCGGTAAAGGCCAAGGTGGTCTCAAGCTTTGACCCGGCCGTCTATGCGACGACACACCCAGTAGAGCCAGAGAATGTGATTGGGCTTGGACTCAGGCGCTGGTTTCACTACCGACCAAGCGGATGGATTCCAACCAAGTACAAATTCTGGGCAAAGCCACAAGCCCAGTCAGCAGCAGAACTTGCCTACATCTCAGAGCTGGCAAGGTTCGCTGATTCACTAATTGCTGATCACGATGTAGACCTCAGGTTCTACCCAATGCACATGGCAGACAGTGAAAACGACGCCGGCTTTGCAGACCTTGTGATTTCCAAGATGCAAAACTCGAAACGCTGCTTCGTTGTTGCAACCGACGACCTCTCACCAAGTAAATACCTGGAATCTATTGCCAGCTGCAGGGTCTTTGTCGCTTCCAGATTGCACAGTGCCATTTTGGCAACGGTTGCGCTTGTACCCGCAATTTGCCTCTACTACGTGGACAAGGGCCGGCTGTTTTTTGAGCAGATCGGGCTCAGTAAATACAGCATGGACATTGGCCGCATGCAGGAGCCAGAAATCTCAAAGCAGCTAACACAACTAACCCAGGAACTAATAACCAACCGGGAGCAGGTTCGTCAGACTCAGACTGCTGCATTGACTCAGATGCGGCTAAAGCTCAGGGCTGATCTCACTTCAGCAATCGAGGGGCTGAAATGATCAATTGGGTCAGGGCTCTAATCAAGCGACTTGGTCGCTGGTTCGGGGTTGGCTTCTATGCATTAGTGCTGTTGTTTCTCGGCCTCTACATAAGCAGCCTTGACTGGCAGGCGCTGAGTCAGTTTTCCGTCGGCTGGCAGTGGGTTCTGGTTGCAACCTTGTTGGGGCTCGTCACAAGGTTCTGGTTTGCCAGAATCTGGATTTTCTTCCTGTCTAAATCTGGAGCAAAATTCTCGCGCCCTCAGCGGCTAGAGCTCTATGAGGTCTACGCCAAGAGCTGGCTTGGCCGCTACATCCCGGGCTCGGTTACCTGGGTTGTTGGCAAGGTGTACTTTGCAAGCAAGCTAGGAATTTCAAAAGCACGACTAGCCATCTCTTCATTTATTGAAGCCGTGCTGCAGATCGTCACGGTTTTGCTAAGTGCCAGCCTGTTGCTGCTCATAGACCCCAGGAGCTACGAGCTAGCGGGCAACTGGATCTGGGTGATCCTGGCAGTTGCGATCCTGGGCCTGGTCGCAGTGTTCCCTCCGGTGCTGCGCAGCTATGCCAGCAAGGCCTACCAACTTCTTCGCCAAGCAAAGCTTGATGAGAGCCTTATTCCAAGCAACAGAACCCTTGGTTCAGGAGTGTTGCTGTTTGTTGTTAGCTCGCTGCTTTCAGGGCTCGCGCTGTTCTTTGTGGCTTTAGCTGTTGATCCCGAACTTGGGCTCTCAGAGCTGATGTTTGTGCTGGCAGCTAGTAATTTGGCGTCAGCGGTGAGCATGGTTGCGGTGTTTGCGCCTGCTGGGGTTGGAGTGCGGGAGGCAATTCAGATTGCAGCGTTGCTGTTTGTCATGAGCCCAGAGCAGGCTGTTGCCGCAACGCTGATGATGAGGCTGCTAAGCATTGTTTGGGACGGGCTGTTCTTGGTCATAGCCAAGGGGCTCAAAGCTGGGAAATAAACTCCAGCATTTTTGGGTGGGTGGCACGGATTTTCTCAACCGCCAGCTGAACGCCCAGCCCCTTTGAATCAACAAACGCTTCAATCGCGTCAACAAGCTCTTCAGATGACTGCTTCGCGCTCAGAACCGGTGACCCCATCGCCTCCAGCTGCCCCACGCCTCGTGAGTCCTCGGCGATTAGCACCGATGCGATGCGCTGTGAGATTGAGAAAATGTGGCTGTGAACCCGGAAGCCAACATGTAGATCAGCTAAAGCTTGAATCTCTTGAAACTTGGCAAAATCAGACTCAAACGAAACCGACTCGAAGCCGCGCATCCCGGCCAGAAGCTTCACCTTCGAATTCCAGCGGGTAATCTCAGCGGCATCCTTGTTTCGCGTTGATTTGAAGCCAGCGTTGTAGACGAGATATTTCTTTGCCTTTGGAAAACGCTTGGAGAGGTGTTTGAGAATCGGCATGACCGACCCCTGCTCAACTGCGGGCATAGAGAAAACCACAGTTTTGATCTCTCGCCATGAAAAGTCAGTGTCCAGCTTTGACTCGTCATACCAGGCTGGACAGCCTGTCATCACCGCGTTATCAACTCCATGTGCTGAAAGAACCTCTAGCGTCAATAGATCTCGAGCAGAGCTGAAGTGTTGCCCCCGGTGAATCTGATTCACGAAGTCTGCGGCCTCTGGACTAAAGCTAAAGCCCTTCGGGTCTTGACCAAGCTTTCCTTTCCAACCCAAGCCATAAGGAATAACCGGGACTGAAATTTTAGAGAGGTCCAGATCGTAAACACCTGGGTAAATTGAAGCCTGGTAGGCGGGGCCGCCGGTCAACAGCACCGCTCTTGACCTATCGAAAAGCTCGTAGCTCGCCTCCGAGATTGTCTTACGGTTCAGGTCAACGATTTCGTGATCGGTGTGATTGGCAAGCAAGGCCCTGGCGCGGTGCCCAATCAAATGGTCACCGGCGTTTTTGAATGCGCCGGTTAGTGTGACTAGCACTTGTGACTTCTAATAGGCATAGGTTCTCGTTGTGCCAAGTTGGACCCCATCGACCAAAATTCGAAGCCGGTTCTTGCCTTCTCGGAGGTTGACGGTTCTGATGAAATAGATTCCGTTTGTTAGATCTGTGTATTGATTATTTGAATCCAGCCGGTCCTCAGAAATTCTGGTCCAAGCTATTTCACGATAGACGCCGTCCTTGCCCTGCACCATGAACTGAATCTTCTGATTCAGCTGCGGGTATTTGGAGTAGAACTTGACTTGAGTGTCAGAGATTTTCTTGGTCCAAGCCGAGAACTCTCCGCCATCTGGGCCATTAAGAAGTGCGCCAGCCAAATTAAAGGGATCAGATTTAGCGGAAAAGATTCCAACACCGTTGGCATTAACCCCTGCGACGGTAACCGTGTAGACAACCCCAGGTGCCAACTGAGCCAGCAGGAAAGCAGTTGCGGTTGGTCCAACCTGGTGTTCGGCAATCAGCAATGACCCCGAGTAAAGTCGCAAAGTCTGTCCGGTGAGAGAAGTAGCCTGCTGCGGGATAATCCAGCTAGCAGTGACGCTACTTTCAGTGACCGCAACTGTTGGTTTGGCATAGGTTGAAGGGACCTGCAGCAGCGGATCAGGGTCGGTGATTGGATCAACTATAGAAACTGGAGTCTCGTCATTTGTGAGGTCAATTGCGGGTTGGTCTTGGCCAGGTGCCACTCCGGCAACAGTAAAGTTCACGGTGTTCTGAAGCAGCAGGGCGGGGGTGCCGGCAACAATGCCGCTGACTGCCGCAGTTGACAGCGCCGCACTCAGCGCCGCTGGAGTTTGATATCCATAGGACATTTGGGTGGCAACAATGCCGGAAACCACCGCTGCTGCCATAGAGGTTCCACTCGAGCGCATCACGTCCGAGGAACTTCCAATCCATGCAGATTGCAATGCCACGCCGGGCGCCACTATGTCGACACAACTTCCGTAGTTAGAAAATGAGGCCCAGGCGTCAGTCTGAGAGCTAGCGGCAACTGTGATTGCTCCAGCGACCCTAGCAGGCTCTGTGTTGCAGGCGTCTGCGGCTGTGTTGCCTGCTGCAACGACAAAGCCAAGCCCCTGATCGGTCAATGAGGTGACGGCGTTGTTTAGGAAGGTGTTAGCCTCGCCACCCAAGCTCATGTTCACAACCGCTGCTTGACCCACATTGGTGTTCTTGGCAACCCAGTCAAGGCCCAATAGCACCCCAAGCAGGGACCCATTTCCATCGCAACCTAAAACCCGCACCGGCACAATGGTGGCGGCCTTGGCCGATCCATAGGTTGTGCCCGCGGCTAGACCAGCAACATGAGTGCCATGACCGTTGCAGTCTTCCGTATTTGTGGTGTCTGAACCAACCGCGCTGTAGCCTGCGGCAAGGCGCCCCGTGAACTCAGTGTGGCTGGAGTTCACCCCAGTGTCCACGATGTACACCCTGACGCCGGCTCCCTGCTCTTGGTCGTTGTAGTTATAGGCCTGATCTAAAGGCAGTCCACTCTGGTCCAAGCGGTCAAGATGCCATGGGGCTGAGGTTTGAGTGCCACTTATTCCAACAGTTAGGTTCGCAGAGATGTTGAGAACCTTGGGGTCCCTGGCCAGATTTGCCAGCTCGAAGCCATTTAGATCAAACGCACTTAGGCTGCCAATTTCAAGCGATGCTTCTAGAGACTCAGCCTGAGAGGCTTCAACGAAATGTTGGTCCGCATCATCAGCAAATTCAACAATATAGGTTTGGCTAAGGCAGTTCCCATTAGGGACGTAGTACTTTGCAACCGACAGGCATGCGGTGTCAATGTCGTCGAGCTTTTCCATCGCCTGCACATAGGAGACATACGGCTCAGCTAGGGCTGATTGAGAGAAGACGGGGCCGGCCAAAACAGCAAGTATCGCCCCAATTGCTAAGTTCCTACGCACCATAGGAGTCTAACTATCGGCACCGGCCGCGTAATCGCGGCAACGCCAGTTTTGAAGGATTAGCAAGTGTGTCTTTGGCTATTTCGAGCAGCTCTTGGTGGCCGCGTTTGTCCCCTGAACCCATTCCGGAAGCAACGGTGCTGCTGTCTCAACGGCAGCTGGGTCTGTCACCTCGGTAGTTTCGGTTGTGATGGCGTTGTCCTCGACTACGACCGCCCCGGTTCCTGGGTTGGCTTCAGCCAACACCAAAGGAGCGTCGGATGCTAGCAGTGCGAATAGTTCCGCTGACCGATCTGGAATAGCGGCAACTCGCCCGGCATATTCACCATCCAAGTCATAGACCGGAAGCTTGATAAAGGTGATCTTGTCCAGATCAACATCGTTTACCTGCTGCGCTAACCCGAAGATCACCCCAAGGTCAGTAAGGCTTCTAGACAGGGTCATATTAGAAAGCGCAGCGGTTCCAAGTCGGAACATTGTGAAGGGGTTGGTTAGTGCCCCCTCGTCCTTGAGCTTGCGCACTAGTGAGGTCAAGAAAACCTGCTGGTTTGAAATTCTTGACAGGTCCGAACCGTCACCGACTCCATGCCGGGTTCGAAGGAACGCAAGTGCCTGATCTCCGATTAGGGTGTGCTCGCCGGCCTCCAAATATAGCTTCGAGTAGTCGTCGTTAATTGGCTCCGCAACGCAGACATCGACGCCACCTATTGCCTCGCTCATGGCAATGACACCCTTGAAATCGATCATTGCTAGGTATGGCATGGTCACGCCGGTCAGCTCCTGAACAGCCAACAGCGTGCAGGCTGGGCCCGCCTTGGCCATGGTGCTGTTGATTTGAACGAACTCCCGAGCCGGGAAGTCTTCTCCTCCCGCAGGGTTTGGGCAGGCAGGGACCGAAACCATCAGATCTCGAGGAATGCTGAGTGCGACAACGTTTTGTCGATCACTAGAGATGTGAAGCATGATGATCACGTCTGCGAGCGCCGAACCGACTGGGCCATAGTTGGTGTCCCCTTGACCCTCTCGGGTGTCAGAGCCAATCAACAGGACGTTTATGGGTCCTTCTATGTCCTCAGGTGTAGGAAGATCGAAAGTGTTGCCGTCGGTTGAGTAAACCTCGATGCCCGACGCACTGAGCTGATTTGTGATGAAGAAATAACTTCCGGCGCCGACTGCGAAGGTGCCGGCTAGCACCACAATCATGACCCAAACGATGGCGTTGAGCCAGCCGCGTCG
>Ga0209136_1002056_pt1 | contig 12537 bp, 7 predicted proteins | sample SaaInl0LU_22_DNA_FD_184640 | JGI IMG/M metagenome (GOLD analysis project Ga0209136, IMG submission 184640) | Marine microbial communities from expanding oxygen minimum zones in the Saanich Inlet - ESP_90LU_22_DNA (SPAdes) (version 2) | ecosystem: Environmental > Aquatic > Marine > Intertidal zone... | reverse complement strand
AAAATACTCATTAGTATGCAAATATAAGCTCTGTAAATGGAATGAAAAAACCGTTTTGAGTTTAGTTCAAAACGGTTTTCATGTATTTAAAAATAAAATTATTTTTTATTATCTTCTTTTTTTGATGCGTCAAACATAATTGGTGTTGCTACAAATAAAGATGAGTATGTACCTACAACTACACCTATTATTAAAGCGAACATAAATCCTTTAATAGAGTCACCTCCAAATAAGAAGATAGCTAACATTACTAATAATGTAGTTAAAGATGTATTTATAGTTCTTCCTAATGTAGAGCTTAATGCTGAATCTACTACTTTACTGTATTTCCAATTTGGATAAGAACCAGCAAATTCTCTAATTCTATCGAATATAACCACGGTATCATTTAAGGAGTAACCTACAACTGTAAGTATGGCTGCAATAAATGATTGGCCAATTTCCATATCAAAAGGCATAAAGTTATAGGTAATAGAGAACACACCAAGTACAATTAATACATCATGGAAGACTGCAATTACAGCACCTAATGAGAATGATACTTTTCTAAAACGTAGTAAGATGTATAAGAAAACTACAATTAATGATCCAAATACAGCATACAAAGCTGATGTTTTAATATCATCTGCAATTGTAGGTTCTACTTTCATAAAGCTCATAACACCTGCACCTTGCTTTTCGAAACCTGGCTTAAAGTTCTCGTAAGAAGTATCACCTAAATAAGGTTGTAAACCTGTAAATAAAGTGTTTTGTACTTCTTCATCAACTTCTGTTCCTTCTTCTTCGATTTTGTAAACAGTAGTGATTTTTAATTGATTTGCTTGTCCATAAGTTTTTACTTCAGGAGCAGAACCAAATGCATCTTTTAAGGTACCTGCTACTTCTGTAGCATTCATATCTTGGTCAAAACGAACTACATAAGATCTACCTCCTTTAAAATCTACACCTTGCTTTAATCCTATAGAAAAAATTGAGGCAATACCTGCTAAAATAATAGCACCAGAAATAATGTATGCAATCTTACGTTTCTTTAAGAATTCTACATTAATGTTTTGGAACCATCCTTTAGAGAATGATGTATTGAAAGTAAGATTAGACCCTTTATTTACAGAGCTATCAATTAATAAACGTGTAATAAATACAGCTGTAAATAATGATGTTGCAATACCAATCATTAATGTTAATGCAAAACCTTTAATTGGTCCTGTACCAAAAACATAAAGAATAATACCTGTTAATAACGTTGTAATATTTGCATCGATAATTGCAGATAAAGCTCCTTTAATAGAGAAACCTTCTTCTACAGATTGTTTTAAACCTTTCTTTTTGAAAAGACCTTCTTTAATTCTTTCAAAAATAATAACGTTGGCATCTACAGACATACCAATAGTTAAAATAATACCAGCAATACCAGGTAAAGTTAATACAGCATTAAATGATGCTAAAACTCCAAAAATGAATAAAATGTTTACAATTAAAGCAACATTAGCATAAGCACCTGCTTTACCATAGTATAGAATCATCCATAGTAATACCAAGATAATTGCTAATCCAAAAGAAAGGAAACTGGCATCAATTGCTTCTTGACCTAATGAGGGCCCAACAACTTCTATTTGAATAATTCTTGCAGTTGCAGGTAATTTACCAGCTTTTAATACGGTTGCAATATCTTCTGCTTCAGCAACTGTCATACTACCACCAGAAATAGAAGTTCTACCACCGGTAATGGCTTGGTTTACAGAAGGTGCTGTATATACATAGTCATCTAAAACAACAGCAACAAAATTACCAACATTATCTGCTGTCATTTTAGCCCATTGCTTTGTTCCAGAGCTATTCATAGTCATGCTTACTTCTGGTTTATTTAATTGATCAAATACCTGACCTGCGTCTAAAATAACATCACCTTCTATAGTTGGTTTATCATTTCTATTTCCTTTAACAGCGTACAGGCCAATAATTTCTGATCCATCATTTCCTTTAACAGATTTGTAATCCCATAAAAACTTCACATATTTAAGTTCAGGAGACAATAATGCTCTAACCTCTTTTTTGGCTAACAAATTATTTACAGTTGCAGTATCTAATACTCTTGCATTTGCAACTAAAGAGCTTAATTGCTGCTGAGATTGTGCTACATTAGGAAATAAATAAGTAAATAAATTCTTTTGAACTTTAGTAGAGTCTACCTCTTCACCTAATAACTCATCAATATCATCTTTTTTAGTCTCTTCTTGTCTATCAGGTGCGGTATTATCCTCTAGCATTTCTGAAACTTTTGCATTTGCTGCAAACAAAAAGTTCTGAACTTCTGCGTTAGTATATACTTCCCAAAACTGTAACTCAGCCTTACTCGTAATTAGTTTTGTTACACGTTCAATATCTTTTGCTCCTGGTAATTCTATTTGAATTCTACCAGAATTTCCAATTCTTTGAATATTAGGTTGCGTTACTCCAAATTTATCAATTCTACTTCTTAATACCTCAAAAGCAGTACCTATAGAGCTATTAATCTCTTCTTGTAATGTTTCTCTAACAGTTATATTTGCTTCGTTAAAAGCAATTTTATCACTTAACGCTTTTGTACCAAATATAGAAGGATCGCTTAATTTGGTGTCACCAGCTACTTTCTCGAATTCTTCAAAAAATAAATCCAAGTAATTTAAATTACTGTTTTTTTGTCTTTCATCAGCATTTTCTAGGGCTGTATTAAAAGCAATATTTTCAGATTCGTTTGATAAACTTTTTAGAACTTCTTTTACAGAAACTTGTAGAATTGCATTAATACCACCTTTTAAGTCAAGACCAAGATTCATTTCTTTGTCTTTTACATCGTTATACGTATATTTTCCAATACCTAAATCAATAATTTCTTTGTTGGCAACGCTATCTAAATAGTTTCGTTCGAATTTAGCCTTAGTTCTTGCATCACTATCTACATTTCTTTTAATTGAATATGCTTTTGCATCATCTTCTACCTTATTGGCTAAAAAGGTAAATGAAAGTTGGTATAAACTCACTAATCCGAAAAGTATAGCGAATAATTTGATTAATCCTTTGTTTTGCATTTTGTATGGTTTTAGTCAAAAATTTTAAAAACGAGCAAATATAGATAACTTCTCGAACTTTTTTGACATTTAATTTTGTTTAATAATTTGTTTTCAGAACTTTGAGTACATTTTAATTCTGATTTTTTTTCTTTTACCGAGAAAACAGTTTTTTTTAAGAAAAATAGGGATGTGGTCCAGCTCTAACTTCTGGAATATTATGCGAAGTACTATTTTTTACAATTTGATTTGCATTGCAAAATTTAGATTTTAATTTATAAGTTTTTTTGCTTCCTAGTAATGTTAATTTAGATGATGAACCATAGTTTTGCATGGTTGTAAATCTATCTGAATCATATTTAATTTCTAGAATAGAATTACCATTAAAATTAGAAGAGTAACTGCATACATCTATTTCATAAACATCAATATTAAACGTTGCTGTTTTTTCTGATGGATAATTTTTCTCTTCTAAAGGAAATTTAGAAATATTGTTAGATACATCTCCTTTCATAGAAAGCGCATCTTTTATATTAGAAACGTGTTCTGCACTGTAATAGGCAATTTTTAGGTTGCCATTTTTTGATTTCTGAATTTGAATATTTGAAGCACCAAACTTTGCTAATCGTCTTTTTAGATCGATAATTGTTTTCTCCTTATCCAACTCATTTATTGTAGAATTGGTAAACTCTAAAACAATTTCTTGATTAGGTGCAGGTTTTTTTTCTCGGATAGTTCCAAGAAAAATGAATAAAACTAAAAGTGTACTCAAGTACCATTTTGGGTTCATACCTCAAATATAAAAAAAATAGATTGCTTTTAACTGATTTAAAAGCAATCTATTTAATATGAAATTAGTGATTTACTATAGTTCTAGTAAACCATTTGTTTTAGAAACGCCCTCTGCAGATTCTTTTAAATGATCTTTTTCTGCATCACTTAAATTAATTTCTACAATACTTTCTATACCGTTTTTACCCAATACTACAGGTACACCAATACATAAGTCATTTAAACCATATTCTCCTTCTAATAAAGTAGAACATGGGTATATTTTCTTTTGGTCGCAAGCAATTGCTTGTACTAAACCAGAAACTGCAGCTCCTGGAGCATACCATGCAGAAGTGCCTAATAAACCAGTTAAAGTTGCACCACCAACTTTAGTATCTTGCTTCACTTGCTCTAATCTATCGTCTGAAATAAATTCTGAAACTGGCACAGAATTACGAGTAGCTAAACGTGTTAAAGGTACCATTCCTTTGTCTGAATGACCACCAATTACCATTCCATCAACATCAGAAATAGGTGCTTCTAATGCTTCTGCTAATCTATATTTAAAACGAGCTGAATCTAATGCTCCACCCATACCAATAATTCTATTTTTTGGTAAACTTGTAGTTTTATGAACTAAATAAGTCATAGTATCCATTGGATTAGAAACTACAATGATTATAGTTTCTGGAGAGTGTTCGATTAAGCTAGCAGAAACTGTTTTTACAATACCTGCGTTAATGCCAATTAATTCTTCGCGAGTCATACCTGGTTTTCTAGGAATACCAGAGGTTATTACGCAAATGTTTGACCCTGCAGTTTTTGAATAATCATTTGTACTTCCAGTAATTTTTGTATCAAAACCGTTTAGAGATGCTGTTTGCATTAAGTCCATTGCTTTACCTTCTGCATAACCTTCTTTAATGTCTAACAAAACAACTTCAGATGCAAAATCTTTAATTGCTATATATTCTGCACAACTTGCACCAACTGCTCCTGCACCAACTACTGTAATTTTCATTTTTATTTAATTTTATTATTAATGATTTTCCGTCTGTAAAAGTACAAATTTTGATGGTGTTATCTTTTGTTTTTTTTGAAAAATTAAAAAATTATACAGTATTTTTTTATATTATTTTTTACCATTTTGATATGAAAAAAAATGTAATCAAAACAAATAAACACACCTCAAAATCTTGAGGTGTGTTTAAGTAATTTAGAGATCGACGTGTTTAAACGTCTATGTTTGCATATTTTGCATTTCTTTCTATAAAGTCTCTTCTTGGAGGAACTTCATCTCCCATAAGCATAGAGAATACTCTATCTGCTTCTGTAGGACTATCAATAACAACTTTTCTTAAAGTTCTAAATTCAGGATTCATTGTAGTATCCCAAAGTTGTTCTGCATTCATCTCTCCAAGACCTTTGTAACGTTGTATAGTTACAGAACCACCCATTTGCTGAGCAATTAAATCTCGTTGGTTGTCATCCCAGGCATATTCTCTTTTTTGTCCTTTTTTAACCAAATATAAAGGAGGTGTAGCAATGTAAATATAACCTTGCTCTACCATTTCTCTCATATATCTAAAGAAGAACGTTAAGATTAAGGTAGCAATATGAGAACCATCAACATCGGCATCACACATAATAACTACTTTATGATATCTTATTTTCGATAAGTTTAGCGCTCTGGGATCTTCTTCTGTACCAATAGAAACCCCTAAGGCTGTAAACATATTTTTGATTTCTTCATTTTCAAAAACCTTGTGTTGCATTGCTTTTTCTACGTTCAAGATTTTACCACGAAGTGGAAGTATGGCTTGAAAGTTTCTATCTCTACCTTGTTTAGCTGTTCCACCTGCAGAATCTCCCTCAACTAAGAAAATTTCACATTGAGCAGGGTCAGTTTCTGAACAGTCAGATAATTTACCAGGTAAACCACCAATAGACATTACACTTTTACGTTGCACCATGTCTCTGGCTTTTCTTGCTGCATGTCTTGCAGTTGCAGCTAAAATTACTTTTTGAACAATAGTTTTTGCATCATTAGGATTTTCTTCTAAGTAGTCTGTAAGCATTTCAGATACAGCCTGAGATACTGCAGAAGTTACTTCTCTATTTCCTAATTTGGTTTTTGTTTGTCCCTCAAATTGAGGTTCTGCAACTTTTACAGATACAATAGCAGTTAAACCTTCTCTAAAATCATCACCAGCAATATCAAACTTTACATTTTTAAGTAAACCTGATTCATCTGCATATTTTTTTAAAGTACCAGTTAAACCACGTCTAAAACCAGATAAGTGAGTACCACCTTCATGAGTGTTGATATTATTTACGTAAGAATGCAAGTTTTCTGCATATGAGGTATTATAAACCATTGCAACTTCTACAGGAATTCCGTTTTTCTCACCTTCCATAGAAATTATGTTCGCGATTAATTGCTCACGAGTAGAGTCTAAATATTCAATGAATTCTGGTAACCCTTTATTAGAATGAAAAGTTTCACAGATAAAATTACCTTCATCATCTGTATTTCTTTTATCAGTTAAAGTAATAGTAATTCCTTTATTTAAATACGCTAATTCACGCATTCTTGTAGCTAAGGTCTCATAATTATACTCTGTACTTTGCGTAAAAATAGACTTGTCTGGTAAAAACGTTACGATAGTACCCGTAAAATCTGTTTCTCCAATAGTTTTTACTGGATATAAAGTTTTACCCTTTTCGTATTCTTGTTGCCAAACTTTACCTTCCTTGTGGACTGTTGCTGTTAAGTGATCTGATAATGCATTTACACAAGAAACACCAACACCATGTAAACCTCCAGAAACTTTATAAGAATCTTTATCAAATTTACCACCAGCACCAATTTTTGTCATCACTACTTGTAATGCAGAAACGCCTTCTTTTTTGTGTAAGCCAACAGGAATTCCACGTCCATTATCTTTAGTGGTAATTGAGTTGTCTTCGTTAATTGTAACATTAATAGTGTCACAATAACCACCCATAGCTTCATCAATAGAGTTGTCTACAACTTCATAAACCAAATGATGTAAACCTCTAACACCAACATCTCCAATATACATAGAAGGACGCATTCTAACATGCTCCATACCTTCTAATGCCTGAATACTGGAAGCATCATAATTATGTTTTTTTTCTTCGCTCATTATAAAAGTGAATTATTATTTCTAGGTTGATAATTATTGTCTAGATAGACAATGCTTTAAATTCAAATTTACAATTTTTAAACTTATTTTAAAGCTTTTTTAGTAATCGTGCATTCAAATTATCAACATTTGTTGAAAAATCAAAAAGTGTCTTAAATCTCTTTAAAACCATTTTTTGTGTGGTTTTATGATTTTTATTTTGTGACTATTTTAAAAAAAAATAAAAACCTCGCAAATGCGAGGTTTTGAATAATTAATTTGTTTAAGGTTTTGAGTGTTGATTTTATTTTATGATCTTCACATTCATTTCTTCTACTTTTTTGTCTGATAAAATAGATGGCGCATTAAATAATAAGTCTTCAGATGTTCCTGTTTTAGGAAAAGCCATCACTTCTCTAATTGAAGCTTTCTTTTCTAAAATCATCATTAACCTGTCTACTCCCCAAGCAATTCCTCCATGAGGTGGTGCTCCATATTGAAACGCTTTGTACATAGTTCCAACACTTTTTATCATTTCTTCTTTATTGTAACCCATATTTTTATAGGTTGCTTCTAAAATTTCTGCTTTGTGTGCACGAACAGAACCACCACCAATTTCATAGCCATTTAAGATTAAATCGTATTGTTGCGCGATGATAGTTCCAATTTCTTCGCTTTCACCATTCATATGTTTTTCTAAATCGTATACAGCTGGCATAGAGAATGGATTGTGAGTGAACGTCCATCTGCCCTCATCCGTTTTTTCGAACATCGGAAAATCTACAACCCAAGCAGGTCTTAATTCTTTAGGATTTATCAACTTTAAAATTCTTCCCATTTCTTGACGAACAGCATCTAAAGCTTTGTTTGCCGTTGCATAATCAGCAGCAGAGAAAAATACAATATCACCTACTTTAGCATCTGTAACTTTAATGATATTTACTGCAATTTCTTCTCCTAAAAATTTAATAATTGGAGATTGTAAGTCACTTTTATTTACAATAATATACGCCAAACCACCTAACCCATTTTGTTGTGCAATTGCAGTCAATTTTTCAATTTGACCTTTAGAAATACGTTTGTTTCCTTGTTCTTCTGCAGAAACTTTTATGCATTTTACAATTCCTCCTTCATCAATAGGTTTACTAAAAACTTGAAAAGTGGTATCTTTTACAATTTCAGTAATGTCTTGCATTTCTAAACCATAACGTAAATCTGGTCTATCACAACCATATTTATCCATAGCATCTTTATAAGAAATTACTTCAAAAGGATGTAAAATCCATTTTTTACCATAGATTTTTTTCACTAGTTCATTAAACATTTTTGTGTTTAAATCTATAATTTGCTGCATACTTGCGTATGCCATTTCAATATCTAATTGTGTAAACTCTGGTTGTCTGTCTCCTCTAGAATCTTCATCTCTAAAACAACGCGCAATTTGAAAATACTTTTCAAATCCACCAACCATTAACATTTGCTTAAATTGCTGAGGTGCTTGTGGTAAGGTGTAAAAAGAACCTGCTTGTTTTCTTGTTGGTACAATAAACTCTCTTGCACCTTCATCTGTACCAGCAGTTAAAATCGGAGTTTCTATTTCTAAAAATTCTTCTTCATCTAAAATATCACGCAATAATTTAATTACTTTATGTCTGTTTATTATTGCTTTGCGAACTTCATCATTTCTATGGTCTAAAAACTTGTATTGAAAACGGGTAGTTTCATTCGTTTTCATCGCTCTTTTTATTTCAAAAGGTAAGGTTTTAGATAGGTTTAAAATTTCTAATGCAGATGTTTGAAGTTCTATTTTACCGGTTCTTAAACCAGTATTATAATCATCTTCTTTTCTTTGAACAACAACACCAGTAACCATAATTACAGTTTCTGGTTTTAATTTTACCAACTCATCTAAATTTGGAAAAGTTTCTCTACTTAAACGAACTTGAAAAACTTGATAGCTAGAATCACGTAAATCGATAAAAATTAATTCTCCATGATCTCTAACACTAGCAACCCAGCCAGACAATGTAACTTCTTTATCAATTGATTTTCCTGTTAATTCTGATATTTTGTGTGTTCTATAATTTTCTTTTATTACAATTGGAACTTGTTGTAAATTATTTTCAGTTTTTTGCTTTTCGCTATAAATCTTTTGTGATTGGGTTTTCGCATTTGGGTTTTCGTTAACTTCTAAAGGCGAATCACTAACAGCTTGTAAAATCTCTTCACGAATTACTTTCCCAGAAGCTCCTTTACCAATAATTTTAATGACTTTACCAACTAAAATCCCTGCTTTTCCTTTATTTCCATTTTTAATATCATTCGTAATTGCTTCGTTTTCAGTAATTACTTGCAAAACTGCAAGTTTTATTTTTTCTTCTGAAATTGTGTTTTCTTCAAAATACTTATTGTAGTCAAACTTTTTATCCTTTAAATAACGAATAATTGCATTCTGAACTAAAATAGCCGTAATTTTTTCCGACTTAAAATGCTGAAAGATTTCAATTAAATGATTTATATCGTGAATATCCTTATACTCATCTGCACCAATATTATTGACCAAAGTTTTTGCAACAAAAGATGGGTCTTTTATCTCGTTATTAATAGCTATAAAAGTTTCAGAACGCAATGAATCCGCAGTAAAAAACTTAGCGTCTTGTGGTAAAACACCGCCTTTTATCAAAATAGATTCTACGGCAAAAGGTAAAGAACTAATATCAACGTCTACGCTTTCAACAACATTTTTAATACTTACAAAAGGCAAATCTGGCTCAGAAATAAATCTATAATCAGCCTCAAACTCCTTTTTACGCATTGTTTTGGTTTGCTTTAAATCTGCATCAAACAATACTGTAGTTTGGTCTGGTCTGAATTCTTTATGCTCTATGTAGTAGTTTAATTGTTTTTCAACTTCTTCTTTTAAAGCTTCAATCATAAACTTAAAAGAATTCAAGTTTTTGATTTCGGTACGTGGATTTAAGTTGTAACTGTGATTTTTTCTCAATGAAACTGAAACATCCGACTTAAATTCACCTTTCTCCAAATTTGCTTCGGATATTTTTAAATTTTGAACAATCCTTTGGATGTATTGTGCATAGGTTGAGGCATCTTCTATATATCTTATACAAGGTTCAGTTACAATCTCGATTAAAGGTACACCAGCTTTGTTAAAATCGACTGATGATACTGTCTTTTCGTGCATTAATTTTGCAGCATCTTCCTCAATATGAACTTGCGTTAAATTTACTGTAAATTGAGATCCATCATTTCTGAAACAAGAAACTTGTCCATCAGGAATTACAGGATTATGAAACTGTGTAATCTGTATATTTTTAGGATTATCTGGATATTCGTAATGCTTACGATCCCAAGAAATCACCTCATTTTCAAAAGTAGATTTTACAGCTTTACCAAAATAGATTGCTTTGGTAATTGCTTCTTTATTGATTGATGGTAAAACCCCCATTTGCCCGGTACAAACTGAACATATATTTGTATTAGGATGTGTAGATTCTGTATTTGCACAAGAACAAAATAACTTGGTATTTGTGTTTAAACGAACATGAGTTTCTAAACCAATTATAAGTTCTAAATCGTATTTTTTTAATAAATCATTTAATTTCTCTAGCTCCATTATATCAAATCATTTAAGAAATTAGCGAATTGTAAAACCAAAGCATCATTGTTTTTTGCTGCAGAAATTTGCAAACCAGTTTCAGTTCCTTTTGGTATTGTTAACGTTGGTAATTGGCCTAAACTAAACCCAACAGTATAAGCATCAGATAAATACATTGCTAAAGGATCGTTTAAGCTGTTTCCAATTTTTGGAGGTGTATTTGGTGTTATTGGCGATAAGATAATATCAACTTCCTTAAAATCTTTTTTAAAATTATCTGAAATCTGATCTCTTAAATTAAGACCTTTTAAGTAAATTTCATCAGAAAAACCTTGAGATAAAACTTGGTTACCACCAACAATTCTTCTTTTAGATTCTTCAGAAAAGTTTTCTGAACGCGTAATAGAATACGTATGTTTTAAATTGTCACCTTCAATTCTTGCTCCGTAATTTGTGCCATCTAATCTGGATAAATTAGAGGCAGTTTCAGCCATTGCTAAAGTATAGTATGTAGAAACTAAAGTATCAGGTTCAAAAAAATCTAATTCTTTTACTTCAATTCCTTTTGCTTTTATTTTTTCTATGGATGATAAAAAATCAGCTTTAACATGAGCATCAATAGCATCACTTTCTATAAAGTTTTTAAAATAACCAATGGTTTTTATTTCATCAGTATTTAAAATGTTTTCTTCGGATATTTTTTCTGATTGATAAGTAGTTTGATCTTTTACATCTTTACCACTCATTACATTTAAAACGATTCTAATATCTTCTATTGATTTTGCAATTGGTCCAACACAATCTGTAGAAGATGCGTAAGCCATCAACCCAAAACGAGAAATTTTACCATAAGTAGGTTTTAATCCGAAGACATTATTATAACCTGCTGGCTGACGAATTGATCCTCCAGTATCTCCACCAATAGAAAAAACGGTGTAATCTTTGGCAACATTTACAGCAGAACCACCACTCGAACCTCCTGAAACTAAATCAGAATTAATGGCGTTTTTTACAGCACCAAAAATGGTATTTTCAGAAGATGAACCATGACCAAAAGCATCGCAATTTTCTTTTACTAAAGGAATTGCACCCGCATCTAATAATTTCTGAATCGCTGTTGCTGTATAAGCAGATTTGTAATTTTTTAGTAAATTAGAACTTGCAGTAGTGTAAGTTCCTTGAACCATATATACATCTTTAATTCCGAAAGGAATTCCTTCTAAAAGTCCAATTTCTTGTCCTCTTTCAATTTTGGCATCAACTTTTGAAGCCAATTCTAAGGCCATTTTATCTAACAAAGAATTTACAGAATTATAAGTATTTGATTTGAGTAAATCTAACCTGTCTTGCACCAGTTTTGTGCAAGTAAATTCCTTGGCCATCAATTGCTGATGGATTTTGTGTATTTGCGATTCCATTATTTATTCCTCAATTACTTTAGAAACTACTAAATAACCCTTCTTCTCTTTTGGAAAGTTCTCAATGATTATTTCTTTCTCTAAAGAGGAGCTATTTATCACTACATCTTCTCTTAAATCATCTACAGAAACAGCATTGTTATGATTTTTATTAAAGGCATTTGAATTATTCGCATTTGCATTTTTAATTACATCAAATAATTTATTTACAGCGTCAGATGGCTGTGCTCCTTTAATACTAGACAAAATGTCTACTGTCATAATTTTACTCATTTTCTTATAATTTAATACATAAAAAAAAACCTCCCAACTAGGAAGGTTACATTAATATTTGAATAAACAACAACCTTCCTTTCCTATAAATTAGGATTAATGAAATTAAGATTGTTATTAATATTTCTCATAATTAGTATACTATTCTCGCAAATATATGTAGAATGAATGCTATAAAAATCCATTTTTATTAATTTTATTTAGGACTTATTGTTTTCATAATAATTTTAATTTTAAATATCAATCTGATAATAAATTTAAGA
>Ga0209136_1002041_pt1 | contig 12600 bp, 18 predicted proteins | sample SaaInl0LU_22_DNA_FD_184640 | JGI IMG/M metagenome (GOLD analysis project Ga0209136, IMG submission 184640) | Marine microbial communities from expanding oxygen minimum zones in the Saanich Inlet - ESP_90LU_22_DNA (SPAdes) (version 2) | ecosystem: Environmental > Aquatic > Marine > Intertidal... | reverse complement strand
ACAAGCCAATGCCCTGCTACAAGGTGGTCTTGGGGCTGCTCAGGCTAACTTGGCTGGTGGCATTGGTGCTGCTAACGCGCTACTTGGTGGTGCTCAGGCATTTAGTGGGTTGTTTGCCCCTCAACGACGTACTGTTTAAGGAAGAAACATGGCTGACGGACTATTTTCATACAAAACTCCCGGGCAATTACAACAAGACTATCTCGGTGAGCTGATTCAACCTGTTGGTGGTGGTAACTTGTACAGTCAATTGGTACAAACCATGTCTAACGCTGGGCGCATGATGGGCTACGGTGCTGGACGTATGTTTGGTGGTCAAGTGCCCGGTGAAGCAAAGAACGCAGCAATCCAAAGTGTGTTTGAACAGGTTAAGGACATCCAAGACCCAACACAGCAATACACCGCTGCCTCTCAGTTGTTCTTGAAGGCTGGCTTCCCTGACCTTGCAGCGCAAGCACGTAAGACTGCCCAAACTGAACAACTTACTGGGATTCAATTAAGTGATGCAGAACGTAAACAAAACCTGCAAAAGGCTGTTGCTGCTATTCCTTATGACGCAACCCCACAAGAACAAACAGAAATGTACAGGAAAGCTGTTCGTCAGTTTGGCTCGGCTGAACAACAAACTGCATTGAGAAAAGAAGATGTAGAGTTGGCTAAAGAGAAAAGAGTAATTAATAACAGAGCTACAGCATTGGTGACTTCTTTTCCTAAAATGGATAACAATACTGTTTTATCTATTGCTGGTGATAAAGAGTTGTACACAAAGGTAATGCAAGATAAGTTTAAGTTTCGTGAGAGAAAAACTGAAGTTGTAACAACAAAAGAAGGTGTTCAGTTAATAGATTCTGTGACAGGCGACCCTATAAAAAACTACGGACCTCCTGCGCCGCCCCTTTCTGTTATTAACACAGCAGAAACCGCTGAAGCAAAACAGTGGGGTAAATTTTTAGTTTCTGACTATGAGAATATTTCTACCATAGCTGATACTTCATTAAAGACTAAAGCAGCTATACAAACTAACTTAAATATTCTAGATTCAGGGTTTAAAACAGGGTTTGGAACTGACGCTAAAGCAGCCGCAGCCAGTGTATTAGCAGCTTTTGGTTTGAAAGAAGCAGAGGAATTTGCAGGAGACGCCCAAACTTTTAATGCCCAAGTTAACCAGTTAGTTCTGCAAACGCAGATTGCTCAGAAAGGTCCTCAGACAGAAGCGGATGCTAGACGTATTACAGCAACCAGTGCTCAACTTGGTAATGAAGTAGAGGCTAACAAATTTATTCTAAGAGTGGCGCTTGCTCAAGCTAACAGAGACATAGCAAAACGCAATTTTTACAGGAAGTGGCGCAGTGAAAAAGGAACTTTTCAAGGTGCTGAAGATGCGTGGTTTGAAGGAGAAGGAGGTAAGTCTTTGTTTGACCGTCCTGAGTTGAAAGAATATGCAAAAATTTCTGCTGCCGAAAAAACTATACAGCAAATACCGTTAGGTGTACCGCAACCTGTTAGTCCTTCCAGCAGCGATTCGGCTTTAATTAATAAATATCTGAACCCACCTAAATAAAGGAAAGCGACCTTTATGGCTAACTACACGTATGAAGAAGTGATGTCTGCACTGCGTAATGCTGATGCCACTGGAGACACTGAAGCAGCAACTAGGTTAGCTAGTATTGCTGCTTCTATGCGTATTCCTAAAGAAGAAGAAGTAACGTCACAAAAACCTGAAGTAAGTCCTGACCTATTAACTCAATTTGGTCGCAGTGCGGCTTCTTTAGCTGATTTTACTGTTGGTGGTGTTCTTCCAGCAGCGGCTGGTATGGTTTCATACCCTGTTGCTCGTTTGTTTATGTCTCCTGAAGAGGCTTCTGCACAAACACAACAAATTGTAGGGGCTATTGATAGACCATTTGGTAAAGCCTTTGGTGTTACAGAAACTCCTGAGTATCAAGCGGAGGCTTCCCAACAAGCTATTAAGTTTATCGGTGAAAATGTTAACAAAGGAGCTGAGTGGATTTCGCAACAAACTGGTCTACCTGTTAGTGATGTAGAAAACATGATTGCTACTCTGTCATTAACAGTGCCGGGTGTTACTAGAGCTACGGGAGGTAAAATAGCAGAAGTGGCTGCCCCTGTAGTGTCTGATATAAAAGCAGGTACTCGACTGGCTTTAGATAAACCCCTGACAGCACGAGAGCAGCGTCTATCTGAGCAAGCATACGAACGTGGTCCTACAATTGAAGCTGCTCAAGATGCTCAACGATTAGGTCTTGTTATTCCTCCTGAAGCAGCGCAACCAAGTTTAGGTACTCGTGTCCTTTCTTCTGTTGCTGGAGAAGCTGGTTCTGCTAGACTAGCTAAGGCTAACAAGGAAAACATTCGTGCTGTCGCTTTGAATGAACTAGGCTTACCTCCAAATACCCAACTTAACAGCACTAAACCTTTTGCAGAAGCTCGCAGGAAAGTATCAAAACCGTATGATGAGGTTAGAGCACTTCCTACCATGACGGCAGACGCAACCACTATCAACACTTTAGACGCTTTAATTCCTGATAGTAGTTTAATAAGTTCAGGACCTACAGTAGCAAAAGCTATAGAATCCCTTGTTTCAAACGCAAAACAAAAAGTTTCTAAAGGTGTTAACGGAAAAGACTTGTTACGTAACGTAGAGGATTTACGGGGTAAGGCTCGTAAAGTTTATAATAACAAAAGTGCATCTGTAGCTGCTCTAGACCTTGCTGATGCTCAGATGGGTGTTGCTAATGCATTAGAAGCTATGATTGAGTCTAACATAAGAAATCCTCGTTTGTTAGGAGACTTCCGTAGTGCTCGTAAACAAATGGCTAAATCTTACGCTTATGAGGGAGCAACAGATTTAAATACAGGTCTAATTGACGCAGGTAAAATTGCTCGTATCACGTCAAAAGATAATGCTTTGACAGGTGACATAGCTTCAATTGGGCGTGTCGCTGGTAATTTTCCTGAAGCGTTTGGTATTTCCCCTAATGACGTATGGACAAGAGGTTTAATGGCGTTTAGGCGTGCAGGATTAGCAGGAACTGCTGGTGGTTTACTTGGTATGACCTTCGGTGGCGCACTCGGAGGTGCGTCGGGTGCGGCTGCTGGTGCTCTTGGTGCTCAATTATCACAATACTTAGCGGCTAGACGCATCGCTGACCCTGAGTACCAACGTGGTTTAAACATAGCGGATTATCGGATTCCTGCTCCTGCTCAGTCTGTGGCTGGACAAGCGCCAATACCCTCTAGTCAGGCTTTAGTTCCTTATGAAACTCCTGTAGAGGTGTTAGGACCAGGTGAAGGACCATACGTACCTAACTTTGTTATGCGCTCACCAGCAGAGCCAAATGTACAGGTTGTTCCTCCTGACTTAAGCCGCGCTCTACCAACCCCAAGTGCTCAAAGTACGTTAGGTGCTCTACGGTCTGAAGACGTTCGACGTGCTGGTTTATCTAGGGCTATAGGTCAAGAGAGGGAGGCTGCTATGGCTGCTGCTGAAGCAGCACAACGCCGTCCTACAACAGAAGGAATTGTCCTAGAGGTTGACCCAGTTACAGGACGATTAAGTGAAGCAGCAGCACCTAAAACAGTCAGCAACTTTAGTTCTTCTGTTGAAACTGCTGCAAACAAGATAGCTAGGGGTGCGCGGTTTGATATGACGGCAGCTGAAAAGGTGGCATGGGAAAAAACTAAGGTAGATATTGCTTCTGTCCAGCCCGGTTTCAAAACCCTGTCTGATAAAGACATTGCTAGTAAAATGCTAGACCGCGAGTGGGTATCTAAAACTGCTCAAAAGGCTCGTGACCAAGCAGATGCTTTTGCTAAAATTGCTGAACGTAACAAAAATGAGCAAACTATTCAGAGGGCGCTAACTGAAAGGGAAAGGCTCATGGATTTAGCAGAGCAGATGGAGGAAACTTTACGTACACCTCGTCCTGATGTGTCACGTAAACAACAAGGTCCTAAAACCCGGCAAGCACTTAGAGAAAGCACTACACCTATAAAAGGCTTGTTTGAATAAACTAAAAAGGGGACTATTAAGTCCCCTTCTTGTTAGTAAAACACTTCTTCGTCTATTATATGGAATTCACCTATATAGATAGAGAGTAGGGGAACGCGAACAATGATGCCAACAAAGCCACCAAGTGTTTGCTCCTCTTCCCCATCCTTGCCTTCAACACTGATAACGTGGATGATATCCTCGTTGTGTTCAATGTCAAAGCCAAACCCATTACGGAAGTTAAGAACCACTTTCATCGAATTGGACACGCGCCGGTTGCACACTCATCTTCGTCAAGCCCAATGGTGGCTTCATCAATCTGAGTGATTAGGGTTGTACGTGCCACCAGTGCCTCATACTCCTCCTTGCTAATCTCTTCCAGCGGGGCTTGCTTGAAGCCATGCTCAGAGTGGAGCAAGAAGGACAAGCTCTTGTGGTTGTTCTTGTAGTTCTTCTTTAGGTACTTCCGAATCTCCGGCAGTTCCTCCTTGCGGTAGTAAATCGTACAAGAAACGCTGTTGTCACTCCAGTCCTTCTGTAGCTTCTTCACCACCTCTAGTTGGTCAATGGCGGTCATCTCAGCAGCCAACCGTGTCCCTTCGGGGAAGGCAAACGGGAACGACACAACCACGGTGCTGTGGTCTTCAGAGCCATCAAAGTTTAACTGGTACTCAACGTCATAGCCGTTCTGACGACACACGTCCACCAAGGCATGGTTGGATGCAATGCGGATACGGCGAATCATGTGCTGACTGTACCCCGGATGAGCACCCGGTGTAACACCCGGCAACAACGACAACGTGCCACTGGGCTTAACAGTGGTGAGCTTCACCGACTTGTTAAACTCATGCTTGGCACTGTACCACTCGTCGTATGTCCGCAGTTTCTTGTACGCATCAGCCAACCAGCCCTTCTGTTCCTCAGAGGCTTGCAGGTAGCCAGTAACACCAATCCCCATACGCATGTTCTTATGCACCACCTCTTCCGTCTCAGGCAGGTGACACGGCAGGTTCAGGCTGTGCTTGTTGACGCGATACAGCAAGGTGGCAATGTCTACAAACTCATCGAACGAGGTGACGTTGGGCAGGTAGATTTCTGCGAGGCAGCACGTCTCAAAGTTTGCAAGGCTTTGTTCTGCACACGGGTTGTAGCCCTGCACGTCCGGGTCGGGGTAGGCAGTCTCAGCCAGTCGCCCTTCCTTGCGTGACAGGCGTAGGTTGATAAGCCCATAAGGTTCACCCTTGCCCTCGTAGCCGTCCCAAAAGTACTCGTGTAAATCACCAATGTCATTACACACCACGCTGTTGTTGGACATAGCCCTCCATGATGGAATGTTGCCCATGTCCCAGCGTTTAGCCAACAAATACTCGACATCATCAGGGTCACCAATGGCAATCTGTGCTGAACGGCGTACGTTGCCAGCCACCACAATGGAGCCAATGATGTTCATGATGTCTAGAGCATCCACCGGGCGTATTTTCTTACCCGCTCTCTTCGTGAGGACATCGCTGATTTGAGCAATCCCCTTGCAAAGGATTTCAGCCCCCGAAGCAGTGCCGCCAAAGCCCTTGATAGGAGTTCCTTGACCACGGATGTTAATTGTGCTGTAGGAGAAGCTGCCGGGTTTATCTGAAAGGAACGCGGCTTTAAGAGTTTTACCAAGTAGCTTAACCCAACCTTCACGGCTATCAGGCACGATAAAGTCAGCGTCGGCAGTATCAAGACGGACAGGGCTAGTAAAGTGTAAGTTAACGATAGGGAGTTTTTCAACATTCTTTCTTTGTATGTTATAGCCAACGCCGCTTCCTAGCATCAGCAAGTCCATAGCCCACGTAAAGGGGCGCACAGGGTCATCAACCACTGTGAAAGCGCAGTTCTGTAGGGAGGCAAGACCAAGGCGGTCAACTGTAGATGTGCCTAGTTGCCACAAGAAGCGACCAGCTACGGTGCCCTTGAGTTCTAATAGGTATTTCTCTAGTCGTGCTTGTTCGTCAGCGTCAAAGCCACAACCAAGTTGATTGTTTGCTGCACTGACCACCCTCCCTACCGTGTCTTTAAATTCTTCTGTTGCACTGTTGCTATCACCCTCGTTTAGTCGGCGCGCATAGGTACGCTTGTAGGTGATGTAGCCAATGCTTGACCACGGTGTTTCAATTGTCATCAATCTCTCCTTCTAGTTTGTCAAATTTTTCTTCAATTGTATCCATGAAGGCGTTAACAATGTCCGAACTGTTCAGATTCAGCAGCTCAACAAGGGTTATTTCGTCAAGCCGCTTTAGTTTTTCTGCCACTTCTAGTATTGTCAGAGCCATACACTTCCTTTAAATAGTTAATTGAGATGGGCATTTCGTCAAAAGACCCGTTGACCACCTCGTTTAACATCCATACTCCACTCCAACTCCCATTGGTCTGAGGGTTGAGGTAGGATTCGTTATGTTGATAATAGATGCCACCAAAGATGCCTGTAACTCTGCTGCCATCTGCCTTCCTGCTATACGCTATCGCCCTGTCCTGTACGTGCCCCATGACGCAACTCATGTGCTTCTTGGCGAGAAGCAGTTGCGGTGAGGACACAGGACGCCCCATGACACCACTGGTGAAGTAGTGGCTATAGGCGATGCCATCAATGACCACAACCTCCAAGAATGGATGCACTTCCCACCCATGCTTGACAAGGTTGAAGTCGTTGAAACCAATAAGTCCGTCTAGTTTCCTGTCACTGTTGATAGCCCGTTCGATGCGTTCCTCGTGGTTGCCCAACAAGAACACCAAGCGTGGCTTCCATGCCTTCAGTTTGCGGCGATTACGTCTCTCAATTTCAGCCCTCACAGGTGCCATAAATGCGTCCATAGCGGCATTACCTGCCTTTATGTCCTCCATGTATGTCCTGCCCTCAAAGGCTTTCTTACCAACATCATAAACAGACAGAGAAGGCATATCCCAGTGGTCGCCCAAATGGACAATCACTTCGGGACATTTCTCTGCTGCGTACTGACCAGCCCACGCTAGGTGGTCATGGTTGTTACCGGGCTTGCACTGGGTATCAGGAATTACTAAATGTCGCATTACGCTCTTCCTCGTCAAGTCCTAGTCCATTCTCCACTTTAGCAACCACGCCGTGGTAGCCGGTGCTCTCTAAGAACGTACAAAACTCTAACAGAACATGTTTCCATTGGATGCCGTCAGGAAAGAAGCATCCGTGGTCAATGTCCTTACGAGGGAAGAAGCGGTCGTATCCGTCAACCTCTTCGTCTGTTGAATAGTGAAAGCGGTAAGTTTGCATTGTTCATTCTCCTTCTTTGGTGAACAATAGTGGGAACTCTGATTGTAACGCAAGTCTACATTGTTCTGCAACCTCTCTGTGCTCTTTTTGTGTGCTTGGGTCGGTTCGGACGTCAATGTAGTGCAGCCAAGACCTAATACTCCCAGCCATGTACATGCGACTGGTGGTCAACCCTTCAGGCAGCAGCTTACGTGCAACCTCCTTAGCTATCCCGTGCTCCAGTGCTCGTTCATAAACAAACCGACTCTCCTTCAGCACCCTCTCCTGCATCTGACGCCACCACTCCTGCTGGTTCTTGTCCTCAATGGGCAGGCTGTTCTGTCGGTTCTTGTCGTCCTGCGCCCGTGCCTCTGACAACTCGTAGCCATCAGCCACAGCATAGCGTTGACTAAACTCTTGAAAGCTGAAGCTGCGATGCCGCAACATCTGACGTGCAATGTCCCGTGTTGTTTCAATTTCAAGACAGGCATGTACCATCTCAAACGGCGACCAGTGCTTGTTACGCATCAGGTATCCAATCAACTTCTCATAGGGCGCATCAATTGCTTGGTTGGCGGGATTTGACACTCGTGCCATGTACGCAATGAGGCGTTCCCCATCAGGAGTAACCCATACTTTATTAACTCTCACGCAGCCTCCATATAAAGTCCAACATTACCCAGCGCATAACCTAAGAAGGCGATGCCCAGTCCAGTTTGCCCCTTGATGAACAGGTCACCAGCGACAACCAAATACACCACACCAATTGTTGCTATCAGCCAGCTAGCCATTGTTCTTCTCCTTGAGCTTGGCTTCGATGGCGCGACTCAATAGGCTCGCATCGAGATGACCCCACTTACTGTCAACTGAACTGACTTCCAACTCCTCAAGCTCATCGTCCGTCAACCCAACCCACTCATGTTCGTTTTTGTCCGATTTGTTAACACGTTCCTGCGATGTGTCGCTGGCGTGTACAGATTTCTCTGCCTCCGCAATAGCTTGGTGTAGTGCTAATGCAGCTTGCTTCAAGTCCGCGAGCGGGTTATCAAAATCCCCACCAGCCAAAACATTAATAATGGCATCCGATGCTTGCTTCATTACTGATAAGCTCATACCTTCACCCCGTAGTACAGCAGAACAGTTTTAAACGCTTGTATATGTCGCTTTATCTCGTCTAAGTCCTCATTTATGTCGTGTTCAAAGATGGCTAAAGCGTGTCCCTTCTTGCGTTGCTTGTGGTCTTCCTTCAATATCGCCAGTGCCTCCTTGAGATTCTGCGTGGTGATGTCATCAAACAACTCAGGGTAATTCTTCATCAGTTACCTCTAGTCCAAAACGTCTCAGGATTTCATGTTTGGTTTGGCGATGCAGCCCCACCTCGTAGGCAATGTTAGCACATTCACGAACAACCAACTCAATTAGCCCTTCAACCTCTTCTCGGTACATAAAGTAGTGCGGGTCTTCTATTGCATCACCAGATAAGTCACCAAAGTGATAGAGGCAATGGTATTCTTCTAAGTATTTTTCAATACGTTCGTTCATTCTGTACCTCCAGTAATGTAACCCAGCAGGAAACCAACTAACAAACCAAATCCGAATGATATCAGACCAGTGACTAAAAGAGATAGTTCAGTCATGCCTTGCTCTGATTGCTTGGGCACACCTATCACAGGCTTCGTTCCATTTGGATTCTGTCCATGATGCTTGATTGTTTTCACAAGTAGCAGCACACCCTGCACGTTCCTTAGCGATAGCTTCTTTGCGTACCAAGTGGTAAAACTTAACCAACGACTCGTCATCTGCACCAGCCCAGTCAAACACAACACCTTCAGGCTTCCACTCCTCTTCGTCCCACGCGATAAACCCAGCCTCTATAGCCAAGCGTTTGATGTTGTCATCCATAACTGGCACCTCCTCGTTGTCAGGCTCATAGCGTTTAGCTCCCTCAACCGCCGCTTGGAGAGCCGTCATGATTCCAAGACGTGCAAATGCCTCCATAGACTCAAGAGGCAGGTTGAACATATAGTCGGCGCTGCCATCTTCGTTCTCTTTGATGAGGGCAACATCAGTCTTCTTTTCCATACCTCTGCTTCCTTTCATTCTCGGTTTTGATTCCGTGACAAGTATGGCACAACACTTGTAGGTTGTCCAGTTCGCAGAACATCCTGTTTACTACTTCTGTCCAGTCGGTGAGGATGGCTTCCACGCGCTTAGTTGGGTCAAACACTGGTTGTATGTGGTCAACGTGAACCTCGTCAGACTTGAAAAGACGGCTACACCCTGCACACTCGTACACTGACCTGCGCTTCCCTGTTGCCTTGTCCACCTTGAATCCACGCTGTGCTTCCCTCTTTGCATCATGGAACACTCCCCACTTACGCATTGCTGCACGCAGCACTCCAACAATAAAACTCTTAAAGCGAGCCTCAGTCCACTTTCCGTTGTTTCTTGTTCTTGCTACTCGTTGGCTTGTCTTCTTTGCCACCTTCCGCTTCGGCATCAGGCACCTCGTAGGTATTGATAGAGAAGCTGGGCAAACCCTTCCACAAGTTTTTCATCATGGTCATCGGTGTTGCCCATTGTGTAAAAAATGGCATGTACCAACTCATGACAAAACGCTTGTTCTGTTTGCTGTTTTGACATTCCTTGTCTGATTGTGATGGTGTTTGTATCATTGTCGCATTGTCCTAAATCTGATAGTGTTTCTGAAAATACCACACGCCAATCCATACCTGCTAGTCTGAACTGGGTGGGCACCAAAGTTGATTCTTCTCTCGTCTTAACCATAACAACCTCCCGTTTTCAAGAACTCTCTCTGCGCCCAGTGCCTCCACACAAACGGCATACAACTCTTGCTCTGTCTTGGCGCTGCCCAGCATCTTCTCTGCCTTCTTGTCGCCAACACCTCGTATACCCGGTATGTTGTCTGCTCTGTCGCCTGTCAGTATCTGCCTGTAGAAGAAACGCATCCCCTCTTCGGCAGTCACATAATACTTGTCTTTCTTCACAAAATTGTAGTGCCATCCAGCCACCTGATTGAAGTCTTTGTCAATGGAGATAATCAGTGAATCATCCCCAAGTTCAGTGGCACGTATGGCTATAAGGTCGTCTGCCTCTTCACCATCTGACACCACCGCACCCCAAGCATCAACCATGTACCCACGCAAGAATTCTAGGTGGAGTGGCTTTGCTACATCTTTCCTGTTCCCCTTGTAAGGAGCAGTTTGTGCTATTTCGTTACGGAAGTTGCGCTTGCCTGTTAAAAACAATTCGTAAGTGGATACGTCCAACTCACTGTAAAGTGTTTCTTCCAATAAAGAAGACAGCGTGTATGCTGCCTTCTCTTCTGTCTCATCTTGACAGGCAAACCCTATTCGATAACTGAGTATGTCAGCATCAACTAGGGCTATGGTCATTACAACATTTCTTCCTCTTCCTGCTGTTCAGGCACATATTCAACTAGCTGCTTGACAACTACGTGGAAGTCGCTTGGCTTTGCATGTGCCGTTGGTGACACACCGCTGCGCTTATTAACTTTCCACTCTCGTGAACTCAGTGCCTTGATAACAGCCACACTGCCGTTACCAATGGTTGCAGGGTCGATTTCATTACCATCCATGTCTGCCGCACGGAAAACATAATTGCTCTTGCAGACAATGAACTTACCACGATTGTACTGGTCACCCTCTTTCTCTTTGGGAGTGATGTTCAGTTCGCTTTCCAGTCGCTGGACAGTGACGTCATCAAGGTTGCCCAGTTGCAACTCATACTTGCCGTCATCAGAGAACGCAGTGTTCTTCTTCGTCATCTGATGAGCAAAGAATAGTTGCCCTTGGATTTTGATGTATTTTGCTTTTTCCATGTTGTTTCCTTTTCTAAGGAGTTAAAGAACCATAATTATACACTAAGTTTTCAATTAGTGCAAGGGGGCTGAGTCAGCAATGTCATACAATTTCGTATAGGCATTGATGAGCATGTCTAGTACTAAAGTACCATCTGAGTGAGGAGAGTGCCATAGAATTAACCTATTATCCTTACACCCTATCACTACCAAGTCGTCGCAATCTAAAAACTTCTCTGCTAGGTCGTCAATGTCCATCAGTGGGTGTCCTTCCATGTTTTACCAATTTTGTATTCGCCATCCAATGGACAACGCAGCTTCAACAACACACCAGCATTTCGGATAGCCACCACTGCTTGTTGACCAACAATGTTTGCATACGGCGCTGGTGTCTCAATCTGCCATTCATCATGCACATTAGCACACAACCCAAATGGAATCTTCATCCTGTTCAGGTCACGCCACAATATGCACAGGGCTTGCTTCATCACTATCGCGCCAGCACTTTGGAGTAGAGTGTTAAGGGCAGCATGTTCGGAGCGCACCCAAACTTTTCTACCATCCAACCCCTGTAGCCAACCTTTATGTGAAGCCTCTTTGACTTCACTCTGTAGACGAGCGAGGGCGGGTGTTTGGGATAGAAAACGCTCCTTAATCGCCTGTCCCTTACGAGCACTACCACCGATGATTGCGCCGATTTTAGCATCCCCCGCGCCATACAAGAAAGCATAGATGAATGTTTTCGCTTTAGGTCTGTCAGGGAGTCCTGCCGCTTCTTGGTTCTTCGTGTGAATGTCCCCGTTGAGTATTTCATTTGTGTACTCCTCGTCCTTCATGTAGTGTGCCAACATACGAAGTTCTAGACCTGATGCGTCTGCACCAACAAGCACCCAGTCTTCCTTTGCACTAAAACAATCCCGACACTCTGCGCCATACTGACTGCTAACACTGGGTATCTGCGCCATGTTGGGCTTGAAGTGTGTCATACGTCCTGTAACGGCTCCATTGGTGTTAAGGCGTCCATGTATCTTCCCGTCCTCTTGCACTTCATCAAACCACCCCTTGAGTAGTCCGACTCGCTTTTGGATGAGCAGGTATTCGTTTAGCAACTTTGCTTCGGGTCTGTCGATGCCGTCGAGCACTTTCTCGTTAACCACAATGTTGCCCTTATCGGTGCTTTCATTAAACTCCACACCAACTGAAGCAAGGCGTTCAGCAATCTGTTTACGAGAAGCAAGATTGAAAACCTCCACCTTATCTTTGAGACGCTTACCTGTTTTCTCACTATAACGCTCCGTAACAATCGGAGGAAACACCTCTTGTAGTTCTCCTTCAATATCAGCCACCCTGCCTGATAGTTCAGCCAACAGCGCCTGAGCCTTCTCTGTATCAAACGAAAATCCATTGTCCACCTGCTTCTGTACGATTGCTGCAACCCTGTGTTCTAGCTGCACAGACTGGTCACTAAATGCTAAATCTTTCAAT